>Ga0079226_10001806_pt1 | contig 16455 bp, 17 predicted proteins | sample Poulit2014_FD_76345 | JGI IMG/M metagenome (GOLD analysis project Ga0079226, IMG submission 76345) | Agricultural soil microbial communities from Georgia to study Nitrogen management - Poultry litter 2014 | ecosystem: Environmental > Terrestrial > Soil > Agricultural land | place: USA: Georgia...
TAAATAATGAATAAATAATGAATCTGAATTAGATACTATTGTCTTTAATGTTGGAGGAAAATAGGACATAGAGGCATTAGAATATAAAATAATTATAAAAATAATAACAAAGAAAAATTATATAAAGCTCCAATGTATATTATCCTAAACTTTAAGGCCTGTTATTTTAACAGGAAAATTATAGCTACAATAAAAAAACAGGGACTATGGTTCTTAGTCCCTGTTTAAAAGATTTTAAAGCTTATAAAGTTTTTTATCCTATATTACTGAAGTTTCAGAATCTAATACAGAAGGTTCTCCAAGAGATTTAACTTCTTTATATCGTGGTGAATCAATGTAAAGTTCCCCAAGGTACGGGTTTCTCTTTGTAGTAGTAGCTTTATAAATCATATATACAAATACCATAATATTTGCTATCAATGCAGCAAGACTTATTGCAAAGTATATTTTTGGATTGTATGTTGACATTACTTGATACTTTCCTTGATCTTGGAAAGCAGGGAATGTTTGTGAAAACATACACCATATAGCTAAGGTATGAGCCCTATGTTGTAGCCATGCTCCTTTTCCTATAGTAAAAGCACAAAGAGTAGGTGCTAATAATAATGCAAGGCCACAATACCATGCATGACCTGGTAGGCAGTTATAAGTATATGCAAAGTTCCATAAATCATAAGCTATTATCCAGAACCACATCATATCTGGCCATAGCATATCCATACTTTTATCATTTTTAATTTTCTTTCTTATTACAATTCCAAACCATCCAGTAATAGTTATAGTATTTAATATCCCTGCAATACCATTCATATAATTCCAAGGACCACTCATCATGATTTCTCCTTCAAATAGTTCTTTCATAAGTCCAAGGTTACCTATTTGAAAATCACGAACCACAGCTTCTATAATATTAATAGCAAGAATTAATGGTGGGAAAATTAAAGCAAATTTTTTTTCTGAGAGTTTCCAAAGAGTTTTTCCTGTGATTTTATCTTTCTTTTTATAATGTCTTATGAACCAGAAACCTATACATCCTGCAGTAGCAGAATATACTTTTGCCAGGTGAAACCAATCTGTATAAATTGTATCTCTTAGAACTGTAAACCAGAGAATGGACAATACAGCTGGTAAAACAATAAAACTTATAAATCCACCTGACTTTGACCTTCTTGAAAATTCGTTAAATAAAAATAATGCAGCAAAAACTACAAACCACATACCCCAAGCTGAAAATAAAGATGCTCCTTCAGCATAATTAAATGTAAACATATATAATCCCCCTTATATAATATAGTTATGATATTTGATAAAAAATATACAAATATCTTTATGAAAAATATTTGATAAAAAATATACAAATATTTTTATGCAAATTCTATATATAATATAAATAAGAATCTATAATTAACCATATTTAACGAACCTATGGCTCTATACCTGTAAAATCTTAGGCTCTCTAACCTGACGCGCAAGTATTTTCCCATCTTCTATAAGTGGTGGTAGTTTACGTGGCAACAATCTCTTTAATTAAAAATTCCCTACCACTGAGCAACTCCCAATTCTTACTATCACAATTTGGACATTTCCCATCAGCCTTAATTAAATTAAATACTTCTTTACAATTATCACACATACCGTTTCCTGGTAATGTTTCAATTTCTAACTTTGTATCCTCTAACATAGTCCCATCTACTGCAGCAGGATAGCAAGCTTTAGCAAACTTTGGTATAACAGAGGATAGCTCTCCAATTTGAAGTACCAAAGTATCAATCTCTGTAATTTCATTTTCCTTTGCAAAATTTTCGACTGTTTGAACAACATTAATCATAATTCCTAATTCATGCAAATTAATGCACCCCTATTCTTTATAAGTAAAAATAGTGGGTGGGCAATCACCCACTATTTTTAAAAATAATAATTTATTTTATTTCTTATTTGAACCACTAAAGGTCTTCTTAATACTATGAGTAATCATTCTGCCTTTACGTTTAACTACATTTTTCACAATTACCGGTTTTAAATCTTGGAAAGCTACATTTTCTTCATCATAATTTCTTACTAAAGAGATGGCATCAAATTTACACTTAGTAGTACATTGTCCGCAACCAATACAAAGATATTCATCTACAACAGTAGCTCCACAGCTTAAGCAGCGATCTGTTTCTTTCTGAACTTGTTCCTCTGTAAGTGTAGCTCGTAAATCTTCAAAAGAAGTCTTAGCTTTAGCGCCATCTACATGTGGGATTCTTTGTCTTGGAAGACGGTCAAATCCTGCTAAGTCTATGCTTTCTTTATCAAATGCTTTAAATTCTCTTCTATCACGGCCAAGAATTAAATCTTGCCCAGGTTGAACATAACGATGAATTGAAATTGCACCTTCCTTGCCTAAAGCTATAGCATCAATGGCAAACTTAGGACCTGTAGCAGCATCTCCACCCGCAAAGATGTCTGGTTCACCTGTTTGTAACGTTTTAGGATCTACTTTAATTGTATTATTTCGATTTAATTCCACTTTTGATCCTTCTAATATATTACCCCAGTCTATTGCCTGACCGATTGAAAGTAGTATTTTATCTGCTTTAATAGTCTTAATATTATTTTCATCAAACTTAGGATTGAATCTTCCTGTTTCATCAAAGACTGATATACATTTTTTAAATTCTATACCTACAACACGACCATTTTCCGTAAGAACGCGTTTTGGGCCCCAAGAATTATTGATTCCAATATCCTCTGACATTGCTTCATTAATTTCTTCATCAAGGGCTGGCATTTCTTCTCTACTTTCTAAGCAGAACATTTCAACTGTTGATGCCCCAGCCCTAGTAGCTGTTCTTGCCACATCTATAGCAACATTACCACCGCCAATTACTACAACATCTCCTTCCATATTTACATTGTTACCCAAATTAACATCTAATAGAAAGTCTACACCTGAAATAACACCTTCAGCTTCTTCACCTTCAACACCTAGTTTTCTACCTGATTGAGCACCAATTGCTAGATAAAATGCTTCATATCCTTGTTTCCTTAATTCATTAAGAGTTATATCTTTACCTACTTCTACACCAGTTTTGAATTCTACACCTAGTTTTTTCAATATATCGATTTCTGCATTTATTACATCTTTTTCTAATCTATAAGAAGGAATACCAAGAGCCAACATACCACCAAGAGCTTCTTGTTTTTCGAATACTGTTACCTTATAGCCATCTATGGCTAAATAATAAGCGCAGGATAATCCAGAAGGACCACCGCCTACAATAGCAATTTTCTTTCCGTAATCATGCCTTTTTTCAGGTATATAGCGTCTATCAGCATTTAAATCTTGTTCTGCAATGAACTTTTTAATATCATCAATAGCTACTGGCTCATCTACATTGCCTCTAGTACATGCAGATTCACACTTTCTAGGGCAAATACGTCCACATACTGCTGGGAAAGGATTTTGTTTTTTAATTAGTTCTAATGCCTCAGTATACTTACCCTGGGAGGCTAATTTAATATAGCCTTGGACAGGTATATGGGCTGGACATTCAGTTATACATGGACTTGTTCCAGAATCCAATACATTTTCTCTATTAGTTCTATAATCAGGATTCCATTTATCTGGTCCCCATTCAGTATTAGATGGAAAATCAATCCTCTCTTCTACAACTTGTGTTTCTTCACATAACTTTTGTCCTAATTTTAAAGCATTAACAGGACAAACTTGAACACATTCGCCACAGGCTACACATTTATCCGGATCTACTTGAGACGTATAATTGGATCTGACCATATCATTATTTAAAAACATTGTAGCAGTTCTTAAAGAAAAGCAACTACAACTGCAACAATTACAAATAGCATGAGTTTTTCCCGGTCCATCTGTATTTGGGATTTGATGCATTAAACCATTTTCTTCAGCTTTTCTTATAATTTCAAAAGCTTCTTCTTTAGTAATTTCTCTACCCCTACCTGTTCTTATATAGTATTCAGCAGCATGGTCTAATTGAATACACATATCTTCCTTCAAATGTCCACAGCCTTCTCCCATAATTTCTCTTGCTGTACGACAAGAACAGTCGGAAACTGAAAATATTTCAGCTTCATTTAGATATTTAGATATTTCTTCATAGGATGCGCTTCTAGTTTCACCATCAATAGCCATTTCAATAGGAATAACACGCATAAGGCCTTTTCCCACAGGAAATACTCCCGCTGTTTGAGGTCCTCTTACTCTTCCATAGGCTTCAAAAGATTCTGCAATTTGTGGATATTTTCTAACGTTTTCTTTATGGTTAACCATCATCTCCATAACGCCAGGTATCCAGGTTTCAAGCCAGTATTTATCTACACCATCTTTTTTACCTACAAAACAAGCGCCTGTCATAGCTAAATCCCATAATAGTTTTTCTGTTTCTTCTACAGGTTTTCCAGACAACTGTGCCACTTCTTTTGCAGATTTAGGATTTCGAAATTCCAAAAATAGTCCCATTTCTGCCATTTCATTTGTAACAACTGGTTCTAAAATCATATATTCAGGATCTGTGTATTTATATGATGATTTTGAACCATGTTTTTTATTACCAATACGATTAGCTAGCTGTAAAACTTTATCTTTTTTCATAAATTATCCCTCCAATAGAATTAAACTTTGTATTATGCCTTCCAGTCCTTGATTTCAGAGCGTAGCCAATTTGCCCATTCATCAATACCCTCTCCTGTTTTTGCAGAAATAGGGATTATTTTAATATCTGGATTTAATTTTCTTGCTCTTTCTTTAACAGCTTCTAAATCAAAATCAAAATAATCTATTGTATCAATTTTATTAATTAATAAAACATCTACTTTTGAAAACATTAAAGGATATTTTAAAGGTTTGTCATCTCCTTCTGGTACACTTAAAATCATGGCATTTTTAGATGCCCCAGTATCAAATTCTGCTGGGCAGACTAAGTTGCCTACATTCTCTAAAATAGCAAAATCAATATTTTCTATTCCTAGTCCATCAATTCCTTGTGCTGTCATATCAGCATCTAAATGGCACATTCCTCCTGTGTGTAATTGAATAACTTTTGTACCAGTTTCAGCAACGGTACTGGCATCAACATCTGAGTCTATATCTGCCTCTAAAACTCCTATGTTCATCTCATCTTTTAGAGCTTCAATAGTTTTTAAAACTGTAGTTGTCTTACCTGAACCAGGGGAGGACATTAAGTTTAATAAAAAAGTTTTATTCTCTTTTAACTTATTTCTTAAAAGCTCTGCTTGACGATATTGTCTTCAAAAACGCTTTCCTTAATTTCTAATACCTTAAAGGTTTTCATTATATACATCCACCTTTCTATAAACTTTCATTATTTTTTATAATAGTATAATAATCCTTTTTACTTTGTTATCATTTTATCACTTTAATTGTACCTAAAATCAAAACACTAATCAAAAAAACTTAAGTATTGAAATTTCAACGTTTAAGCACATTCACTTTAATGAGTAGTTAACACTGTAGTTTTAAGAACTTCCTATATTTAGCATTGATGGTTAGGGTTTTAACAAATTTGTTTGTAAACATATCTTGGATGTAAAAAATAATGGTATTGACTAAAATCCATCCTCTAAATCGATTTCGATATATCCACCAAATTTTTCAGCCATTATATCATACAAGGGCTCACCTAACATAAAGGTATAAATTTCATCTGTTTTTTCTATAACATTTATATCTTTAAATTCTTCAGGATATAATACTTTTCCTAGGAAATATATATTAGCTATAGCTGTTTCAATATTTTTATGATACGAAGTACATGGTAGTTGGGCATAAACCTGTCCATTTTTAACAGCAGTTAATTCCTTATAATATTCTGGATTTTTCTTATAATCTTCTTTTACAAGGGCTAGTCCATTTTCATCGATTACAAGTATATCTGGGTCCCATTTAACAAGCTGCTCTTTATCAATCATTATAGAATTAGATTTACCTATTTCATCAGCTACATTTTTAGCACCAATTGTATTTAATATAGGGGAATCGCCCTCAGTGCTTTCAATTCCATGGTTTCCTTTATAACTTAGACCACCTACATATATACTTGGCTTTTCATCCTCTGGAATGTCCTTTGTAAGATCAGTAAGTTCGGCTTTACAATCTTCCATAAAGTCAATTAATTCTTCTGCTCTATCTTCTTTTTCAACTATTTTTCCTATAATTTCTAAAGATTTATACATATCCTCGTCAAAAACTGTTGAATCACCACGACTCACTACTACTATGGGTATGCCTATCTTTTTTTGTAGCTCCTCGATTTCAGCTACATCTAAAATATCTCCCGCAATAATAACGTCTGGATCGGCTTCTATAAGTAGTTCTGGATCTGGATTAGCTGGGAATCCTTCTCCTACTATAGGTAGATTTTCTAATTCAGGGTTAGCAATTATATAAGGACGTCCAGTTTCCGGAGATTGTTGTTTTTTTTCAACTCCTGCAAGTTTTTCAGTGCCATTTATATAGGTATAAAGCCTAAGGGCAGAACCTATGACTACCACCTTATCAATTGGGCCTTCTAAGCTTATATCCCTACCTGCCATATCTGTTATTTCCAGGGTATTAGTATTACTGGCTTCAGTCAGATTCTCTTTATGGTCTTGATTGTTTCCTGATTGTGTACATCCAGATAGTACTGACATAGAAAGTAATATTATTGTTAATAATATACTTATTTTCTTTTTCATTTTCATCTTTCCTTTCTTAATTATATTTATATTGGAATAATTACAGGAATACCTGAATAATCTTTTATTACTACATCTAGGTTATATACACTTTTAATTGATTCCGGATTTAAAATTCCTGCATCTCCCCAATCAAAAAGTTCACCTTCTTTTAGTAAAAGAAATTTATTAGCAAAACGTAGGGCCAAATTTAAATCATGCATAGTAATTATTGCTGAAATTTTTTGTGTATCAATTATCTCTCTAATTGTACTAAGAACTTCCATTTGATTTTTTAAATCTAAATTACTAGTTGGTTCATCCATTAATAAAACTTTCGGCTGTTGAACAAGGGCCCTAGCTATAATAACTTTTTGTAACTCACCCCCACTTAATTCATTGGTATAACGCATTGAATAATCCTCTAATTCTAGTAAATGTAAAACTTCCTCTACAACCTTAATATCTTCTTGTTCTAGATCCCATTTAATATATGGCCTTCTTCCAAGCAAAACAAAATCAAAGACTGTTTGCGTTGAGTAACTATGACTCTGTGGCACATATGCAATGTTTTTAGCTAATTCTACCTCTTCTAGTACAGAGTTATCTGTACCATTTATATATACAGTTCCTGATTGAGGTTTTAATATTCTGTTTAGACATTTTAAAAGTGTGGATTTACCTGCTCCATTAGTTCCCAAGATTGCTAGTAAATCTCCTTCTTTTAATGAAAATGTTATATCATGAAGAACATCATTTTTAGGATATGAAAAGCTTATATTTTCGGCCAATAAAGTCATTGATTTATGTCCCCCTTTATAAGAAAATAAAGAAATAATGGTGCCCCAAGAAAAGATGTTACAGCACCTACTGGTAAAATTTGTGGTGATATAACTATACGTGCCAATGTATCTGATATAAGTAATATAAGTGACCCCATAATGGCTGATGCAGGTATGAGATATTTGTTATTACTACCAATTAATTTTTTTGTAATTTGGGGACAAATTAAACCTATAAATCCTATAATACCTAAAAATGATACGGTAACGGCAGTAATAATGGAAGCTATAAACATTCCACCAAGCCTTATTTTTTCCACATCTACCCCTAGACTCTTAGCTATTTCATCTCCAGCGTCTAGTGCATTATAATCCCATCGATGGTATATGAAATAAGCCATAGATAAAAGGATTAAAATACCCATTATTAAAATTTCATTCCAAGAGGCCCGACCTAAATCTCCAAAAGTCCAGAAGACGACGGCTGCTATTTTAGTTGTGTCTTTTGAAAAGTACTGAATAATCATAGTACCTGCTGAAAATAGAGAACTTAGTGCGGCACCTGCTAATATAATACTCTGAGTAGAAAAATGGCTTAACTTTGATAATAATATAATCAATAGGGTTGAAATTATGGAAAAGAACATTGCACAAATCGTAACAATATGAGGATTATAGATTTGTATTTCACCCAATCCAGTGCTAACTACAGTACCTGCACCTAGTAAAATAATAGCAATATTAGCACCAAAGGCAGCTGCATGTGATATTCCAAGGGTGGAAGGAGATGCCAGAGGATTTTTTAAATTATTTTGCATAATACATCCTGCCATTGACAATCCTGCACCTGCTAACATACCCAACACTACCCTTGGCATACGAATATTTCTTATAATAGAGACTGATTTGGTATTTCCTAAACCAAAGATAGCTAGAATTACCTCCCTTGGTTTAAGACTAGTTGCACCTGCAGTTATAGCCCAGAAAAATGCAAGAATTGTTAAAATCAATAAAGAAGTAATAATAAATTTCTTTTTGTTTGTATATTGTTTATATTCATTATTTTGAAAAGGTATTTTTCTATATTTCTTAGTATCCACAGTTTACCAACCCCTAGAATATTCATTAAAGCAATCAAGACAAACTTTTTTTCCCTCTTGAAGTCGCAGTTTATGTTCTGGTGCGCCTTCATTACATTTTTCACATATAATGGTAGTAAATCTTCTAGCTTTCTCTGGTAATTTCACATTAACTTTTTCAATTTTAAAGACATTTTCTGATGGTGCCTCTAAAATATATCGTTGTTTTTCTTCCCTTTCCATTTTTTTCTCATCATGTTTCAACATTAATCTAATTGCATCACAATTTTTTCTGTTTATAAATGTAAAGGCCATCTTTCCAGTATCCTTTAAAATTAAATTTCCCTTTCCTATTGTGCAACTAGTTAGAACTTGAACAGCATCTACTCCACAGGCATCATTTTCTGTTATACATATTATTTCTTCATCTTGAGAAAAATTAAAATGCATTTTCTCTTTTGCTATTTCAGTTGCCCTAAATCCAATGGCCAGACCCGGACATTCATGTCCATGAAATTCTACACATTTTTCCCATAATACTTTGTTCATCTTAGCTCCTCCTAATATAAAATTTATGCTATCATTATAACAATAGTTGTTATTATATTGTCAATCCTATTGTATATAAAGTTAAAATAACAATCAAAGAAATAGAAAGGTTGAAGTTCCAACACCTTCAACCTTTCTATTTCATGATTAATTTACACTATTTATAATGAATTGTCTCTTAAATACCCTCTATACTAAATTCTTTTAATATTATATATGTAAAATATACTTGAATGTAAAAAACTCCCTAAATAATTCACTTAAGGAGTTTTTTAAAAATTTTCATTTAGAAAAATCTATCTAATAAGTCCTTAGAATACCAAATTGTATTTTCAATTGAAAGGGCACTCATAATTTCCCCTGCTAAAAATATATTGTTTTCCCCTTGTATGCTCTCTAATTTATCATAAAATCCATTTTGTAAAGTAGGAGTGTCTACATAAGGACAATGTTTCCAACGTTTAGCCTGATATAGCCTTGGATTCTCCACACCTAATCTATATAAATCGTCTTTAATATAATCTAAAGGGGATGTTTTGGAATCACTAGGTGGATTATATGCATAAAGTATTACCATTCCTTCCTTTTGATTTATATCCCATCTAGAATCCCATATAGTAATATGGCCCTGCCTACTAGTTGATAAATTTTCTAATATGCAGCCACAACCTTTAGGAACATTTTCTACAACAAAAGCATAGACATTAAAATCTTGATATTTTATACTATTTAAATATTTTTTCATATCTTTATCCCAAAAATGTAAGTGTGAAAATTGATCTAGTGGAGTAGTGATAATAACTTTATCAAATTCAAGTCTTTCGAATTGAGTCTGAACCCACAGACTTTTTCTAGAAGATAGAGAAATATCTATTACCTTTTGACCTAGTCTAATATCTTTAATTTCTCGACCTAAGTGTTTTGCCAATGTTGAAACTCCACCATTCCACGTATAAAACTCTGGAATCTTCATAAAAGACATTAAATGATTATAGTTCATAATTCTAAGTACATAAAGTGCTGGGACTTCATCAAGATTTCCTAAACCAAAAATAGTAAAGTAATGTGTATATATGGTCTTTAAAATCTTAAATCCATGTATGTCACACCATTCTGAAAAAGGCAACATTAGTGGTGGTTCTATATTTTCAATATAAGCATTCTCTAGAGATTTATATAAATTTAGAACTTTAGGTAGTCTCTCTAATTCATATAAAAAACCTTCTAAATCTTCTTTTGGTATTGGCATAATTTTTTGGCCATCTGCATTATAATTGGTGCGGGATAACTTTGGTCCATCTACTTTAATATTTAATCTTTTCATAAGTTTCCGAAGGTTTGTATATGAAGGTAATCCAAAAATAGCTCCCAATTCATAAGATTTTCCCTTATACCAAATACTATGCAGTTTTCCACCAATACGCTCTTCTTTTTCAAAAAGTGTTACATTTTTATACCCTTTATTTTGAAGACCTTCAGCTATGGATAAACCGGAAAGTCCTCCACCGATAACTGCAATTTTATAATTTTTTTTATTCACTACTATCGCCTCGCTTTGGAGAATTTATTAAGGCAAGAAGCCAAAGAGGCAATGTATCTAAATCTGCACCATTTTCTATTGATCTTTCTAAAACAACTTCAGCTGGTGTTTTGCCTTTATTTGACCCATTAGCAATTTTGCTAAAAAAATTATATTCTCTTATAAAATTATTCATTGCATTCTCAACTTTTATAAAGGAATCTAGATTTTGGTTCGTTGAAACTTTATTATAAAATTCTTTAACTAAGAATTCATTGAACTCTCTTATATCATCTAGTATATGAATATCTTCAGATGAAATAAAAATATGATTAATATTAAATTCTTTTAGAATATCTTCATATTTATCATTTTTTACAAAATAGGGTAGAAATTCTCTTTCTTTCTCAGTAATTAAGTTTTCAATATTTAAATTAAAAGTTTCTAATAAATAAACTAACTTACGTTCGAAATAATGCCAAATATCAATATCTTGCTTTCTATTATATATTTTTACTTCACCCCATTTTGAAACAATATCATAGAAACTGTACTGATATATCCTGCCAATATCATCAAAGGTTCCAATGAAATCAATTCTTTGAATTACAGAATAACCGGGATAAGCTTTGTTAGAATGAAGGAGATCAAAAGGTTTTTTATTCTTTTTTCGCTTAGTTTTGCTATGATACGGTTTGGTATTAGCATATTCTATTCGCTGTTTTCTATTTGTTAATTTATTACGTTTTAGAACATTATAAATTCCTGTTTCTCCTACATCAAAACCTTCAGCCTTTAATTCATAATAAATTCTTCTTGGTCCATCTTTGGGATACTTTACTACATAGGCTAGAATTTCCTCTTCAATTTCCTTACTAACCTTATTTGGCATTTGGGGTTTCTGGCGTTTTTTCTCTTCTAAACCAGCTACCCCATCTTTTTGATATGCTCTTTGCCAGTTATAAAAGGTGGTTCTTGAAATTCCAAATAATTCACAGGTTTTTGAAACATTCCCCCCTTTTAATGCATGTTTTAATATGATATGTTTCGTGTATGCGTTAAACTTTTGGGATTTCAAAATCATACATCCTTTCCTCTTTGCTATTACCACATTTCGACATAAAAACAAAAAATCCTTCTTATTAGTAGAATTTTAACGGTTTAAGATAAATTATAATAGGTGCAACTGCTGAAAATATATTAAAACAAAAATTGATTAAATTAACAGCAATGATGCTTAGGACTTATATATATGCCTTTAAAGAAGATTTAGAAGTAGTTCTAAGAAACTTTTTATCATCATTAGAAGAAGTGAAAAATGAAGAGCCAATATATAGGGTTAACAAATAGCGATATAACTGAGGAGGATGGACCGCTTAATTTTGGACAAAAACTCACGAGTTCTTTTTCATTCTTAGTTTATTATACTTTGGTGTTTTTCGCTCTTTTTATTATGTATAAATATTTATTTTCATCGAGGGTAAAGGCTACCCCTCTGCTACCGTAGGCCCTTGATTTCAGCTAAATATTTTTCTATCTTTGGGTCGTTTTTTTAGTGGGATAAGATCATGTTTTCTTGTTACTAAAATCACATTATCAATTTCCTCTACTTCTTTAACAATTTGTCTTTTAAACTCTTCTGGGTATCTTTTATTTTTGCTCCTCCTTTTGGCAACCTCCTGTTGATTATATTTTACTATAATCGTGTGCGATTGTCCAAAAGGGTTAGAGGGCCAAATACTACCTTAAATTCTTTAGAGAAAATGTGTCTAATTTCTGGTGCTAACCAGAAATTGCAATAAGAAGCATTAGATATAATAGATATGGAGACTCTAAAACTTCAAAAAGATACTTTCATAAACAAAGAGTTACAAGAAAACTTTTCGGATATAATATATAGGGTGAAATTCAATAATAGGGATGCCTATATATGTTTTCTCTTTGAACATAAATCCTATAAAGATAAAATGACAATATTCCAGGTAAATAAATATATTTTAGAATCGTGGATGACTATAGTACAAAAAGAAAATAAAGATGAACTACCAATTATTATACCAATGGTAATTTATCATGAAAAAGAGAAATGAAATCTGAAAACAGATTTAAGAGATATGATACCAGGATTTGACGGATTACCAAAATACTTTAAGGAAAGAGCACTGGTATTTAAATATGATTTTTTTAACATAGGAGAATATGAAGAAAGTGATTTTGAAAAATTAACTAAGTTAACCATAATGATGCTTAAGGCATTTCAGGATGCTTTTGAAGAGGATATAGAAGTGATATTAACAAATTTTTTACTAGCTTTAGAAGAAGTACAAAATGAAGAATCATTGGAAACACTAATTTACTATGGAGAAATATATTTAAAATATATAGAACTAACTAATGATAATATTACGGAAGAAGATATAGTAAAGGAAATAAAAAAATTAGATGGAAAGAGGGCTATTACTATAAGTATATTACAGGGAAGAGAAGAAATGGGTATACAGAAGGGAATACAAAAAGGTATGCAAAAAGGTATACAGAAGGGAATACAGAAAGGAATACAAGAGGGAATACAAGAAGGAATGCAAAAAAGAAATCTTGAAATAGCTAAAAACTTATTAAAAGAAGGAACAGAAATAACCTTGGTAGTAAAAGCAACAGGCCTTTCTAAATTGGGAGTAAAAAAGCTTAACGAAGAACTTAATACCTAATATTATATAGCGATAGGGGATGAAGAGATAGTGTAAATCATCCCCTTCGCTGTGTAATCAAATATTATTACATTTGAGGTTAAAATTGTATTTTGCAGATGGAAATGATGATAAAATATTTAATGAGAATATAGTAATTGTAGATAGTAGATCGAATAAACCTGAAGAAAGAATCCTTAAAAAAGTTTACTTTGAAAAATATATATTCCGATAAAAGGAAAGAAACTGGAGATGTATACTAAAAGTTCCCCTCCATGGAATAAAAGGCAATAGTACATCTGTAGCTGTAAATCCTATTAGGGATAGTATATTTAAATCTAATCCAGAATTATATTATAAAATAGGTAATGCAAGTACAATAATATCCAGTATGAGAGCCCCAATAGCAGGGGGTGTTCCAGTAGAACAAGTTATAGCAACTCAAACTAAACGTATAATATCTGGAACAGTTGGCTCAGCAGCATCTAATGCCTTTATTGATAGATACGACATGAATCCATATATGGCTATGGGAATTGGAATAGGGATTAGTGGAATTACTTATAGTGGGCTAGAAACTATAGGCAATATAGAGTATGTTAATGGATTTGGTGCTAAGCCAGTAGAGGCGGCAGGGGATGTTAAGGAAGTAAAGGAAGGTTCGGTGGATAAAAAAGATTCTGGGTTTAAGTATGCATCAGAGTTGGGTAAAATGCCTTCAGAAGATGTAATTCATTATGACGGCTATTGGAAATGGAAAGAGGTTGAGGGAACTTTAGAGTATAGTAATGGTTCAATATATGATGGCTGGTATAAAGCTGATGGAAGGATGAATTATCCACCAAATGATGGTGCTATACCAGGAACAGAGGAAATTATTACACTTGGTGAGAATAATGTGCTAACTGTTGGAAGGTATGGGGAATCAGGAGAAAGAAGTGCTTATGTTACCCAGACAGGTGTTGATTCAAGCAGGCTAGCTTTGCCACCAAATACAGACCCATCGACATATATTGAATATAAAATTTTAAAATCAATACCGGATGTAGAACGAGCAGTTGTTGCGCCATGGGTAGGTGATAAGGGTCTGGGAATACAGTATAAGTTGCCTAAGCCAATTAAATGGTATATTAAACATGGATATTTAACTGAAAAAGGAGGTTAGGGTATGACTAAATCTACAGAAGATATGAAACATGACATAGAGATATTTTTACAAAAGATGAATGGTATTGTTGATGACAAGTATAAGATTAATAATATTTCAAATATGTACTTTAGTCCTGTTTATAATGATAGCGTTCCTGGAATGTATGTTTTCTCAGATGAAAAAGGATATCATTTTGCTGCAGTGGGGGATAGAGGAGGGATTGATGAAGATAAAATCTCAGAAGATATAGATGATATATATTTTACTATTTGTGAAAATTTATCATTCGATATAGCGATGAATTATGCCAGGGACCATAGAGAAAAAGGGAAAGATTGGCGTCGAATTATCTTTTCTAAACAATTAGCTATATTGAGTCAAATAAGTGATAATTACCACAATAAGGGAAAGAAAATGATTAGTGATATATTGAAGGAAAGTCCTTATGATGATAAATTATTTGATTAATTTGAATAAAATTATTATGAAATAAAATATCCTTAATTCAAGTAAGAATGATGGTATAGAGTAATTCTTTATATTATTCATTGCACACCTGATAATCAAATTAATTATATTAAAGTATAAATTGTATATAAAGATAATGCAACTACTGGTAATATATCAATAGAAACATATTCTATTAATAGTATAAAATTAGAATAAAAATGACATTAATTTTAAGAAAGCCATAGTGTTATAGATTCGTTATGGCTTTCTTTTATTTATTATATATTAGTATAAAATATTATTTATGGAATAAAGGGCGATGGTACATCTGTAGCTGTAAATCCTATTAGGGATGGTATATTTAAATCTAATCCAGAATTATATTATAAAATAGGTAATGCAAGTACAATAATCTCCAGTATGGAAGCTCCAATAGCAAGTGGCGTTCCAGTAGAACAAGTTATAGCAACTCAAACTAAACGTATAATATCTGGTACAGTTGGCTCAGCAGCATCTAATGCCCTTATGGATAGATATGATTTAAATCCATATATGGCTATGGGAATTGGAATGGGGATTAGTAATATTACTTATGAAGGAATAAATTCGATAGAAGTGGACACTACATTGGGTATTACTGCGTCTAGTGATAAGGGACTAAAGTCAATAACTTTAAACAAAAAAGATATTCAAAGTTACACATATAATATAGTTGAAAATCTAGGACCATTAGCAGAGATTGATGGTCAACCAGCGAAAAACTTTTTTGGTGGTAAATATAATTTTGAAGTGCTTGATGATGATAGAATATATTATAGAGCTGGAGAGAAAGGGAGTCCACTAGGCCAATGGTTTACATCGGAGCCCGCTGAGTCAATTGCTAAAGTAAGAATAGAGACAGTTGTTAAGCCCCAGTGGATAGATCCGGCAACAGGGAAACTGACTGGAACATCAACAATTGACACAAACTATGCTATTAAGATACCAGCAGGTACTACAGTATATACGGGCCTGTTGGGTATTAAGGGGGAATATACTTAGGTGGTTATGATATTATGCAAATGTTTATTGAAAAGCTATGGAGGTTGAATGTGGAGGTTATTGACCAGACACCATTAAAATAGAGGAGGGAATACTTTGAATGAGTTCAATTTAAAAGAATTAGAAAAGCTATTTCAAAAATTGCTTTTCATATTAGACAAGCATGGAGATGGAACAATAAAAATTCAAAAAAGAATAGTGAAAAATACCTTGGATATTATTAGATCTGATATGAGTGATTATAAAAAAGTTATTAAAGTTAAAAAGAATTATCAAAATTTGTATCCTGCACGAGGAGGACTATCAGAATTTTATATTTGGCGGGATAACTTTGAGGAAAGAAAACGTCTTAATGAACCTTTAGATAAAATTCGAGAACGTCTTTGGCAAATTTTTAAGTAATATCACAAATATCCTCCTACTATGATACATTAGATGTTACTAAGCTTTTTATAAACGATACAATAAAATAAAAGATGATAATTAGCAAAATAATTAATAA
>Ga0079226_10001807_pt1 | contig 16449 bp, 14 predicted proteins | sample Poulit2014_FD_76345 | JGI IMG/M metagenome (GOLD analysis project Ga0079226, IMG submission 76345) | Agricultural soil microbial communities from Georgia to study Nitrogen management - Poultry litter 2014 | ecosystem: Environmental > Terrestrial > Soil > Agricultural land | place: USA: Georgia...
CTTCCTGCGTTATCAAGTTCGCAGTCACTGGCAAATTCCGTACATCCTTTATCCTTCGCCCACTGCTCGCACTCTGTGACCAGCTCCGAGGCAATATTCTTCAGACGGTGCTCTTCTGTCACAAAAACACCTTCGAGATACCCGACCGGTGATGAATCCGTTCCTTCCACATAATCATATCTGAGCCCGCAGTGTGCAAAAGCCACCGGATTATCATCTATCAATTTTATGAAATAGGCTGCAGCATCATTGGATATATTCTCTTCAATTTCTGCTTTTAATATTTCATACTCCTCCCCCCACAATACGGAAGCAAGTCTGGTCATTTCATCGATATGAGCAGTTGTCGCCTGGATGATCATGTATTCACTCCTTTTGGGTTTTATTCAAAGCAGATAACGCCACCAAGAGTCTTCCTATGATATCATAGTACCATATGTTTTTAGAATATTTAGTCATTGAAAGGAGCATCTTTATGATTAAGCCCAAAAAACTTTCCGCCGGGGATACTGTAGCCCTGGTTTCCCTGTCGAGCGGCATGGCCGGTGAGGACGCCATCAGATGGCGTACGGAGCAGGGGATAAAAAGAATTGAAGACGTTTTCGGACTCAAAGTGAAAGTCATGCCCCATGCATTGAAAGGAATCGATTATATATACGAACACCCGGAAAAACGTGCTGAAGACCTGAATGAGGCGTTGAGGGATCCGGACATAAAGGCAATAATCTGTGCCATCGGCGGCAATGAAACCATCCGCATCCAGCCTTTTGTGGATTTTGATGCATTGAAAGACAACCCTAAAATATTTACAGGTTATTCCGACACGACTGCGAACCATTTCATGTTCTACAATAATGGAATTTCCACTAGCTACGGCCCTGCGCTGCTCACGGATTTTGCAGAGAATATAGGAATGGACGACTATACGATAGCCGCCATCAGAAGGACATGGTTCAAAAGCGATGCCATCGGAGAGATAAAACCGTCTGAAACTATCCGCAGATTCGGTCTGAAATGGGATGAAAAAAACAGGGATATTGAACGGGAATCTTTCACCAATCCCGGCTACGAAAGTATCAACGGGAAAGGCGTTGCCCGGGGCCATCTGATCGGCGGCTGCTTCGAGCTGCTCGGCAGCATGCGCGGCACCGGCCTTTTCCCGGATACTGCATCTTTTAATAATGCGATATTGTTTCTGGAAACATCTGAAGTCCATATCACACCGGATTTCTTCGAGGATTATTTAAGGGCGTTGGCAATGATGGGCATCTTCGACAAGATAAACGGCATAATAGTCGGCAGACCGCAGGACGGTGTCCATTATGAAGACTATAAAAAAGTCTGGAAGCAGATACTGAAGGAAGCCGGCCGTGAAGACCTGCCGGTACTCTACAATATGAACTTTGGGCACAATGAACCGAAATTCATAGTACCATACGGTCTTCAGGCAGAAGTCGACACAGAGAATCTGACATTTAGAATATTGGAGAATGCAGTGATCGACTAACCATTGCTGGAGGTAAAATATGATTGAATTCATGGAAATCACAGAGGAGAATTTTTCTGATGTCATAAATCTGGAAATTGATGAGTATCAGAAGCGTGAGAAATTCGTTGCACCTAACGTCAGATCACTGGCGGAATGCTATCTCTATAGACATGAAAACGATGTCTTCCCGTATGCGATTGTGACAGATGGAAAAGCCATTGGTTTCATACTCATTGATACCGATGAAACAGAAAAGGAATTCATGATATGGAGAATGATGATAGATAAGGATTATCAACGCAGGGGATTCGGCAGACAAACTGTCCAAAAAGCAATACAGATGGCATCAGACAGTGGAAAGTATGATACTGTAATTGCGGATTACGTTGATGGAAATGACGGGATGGGACGACTGCTGCGCGATCTCGGCTTCAAAGATGACTCATTTAACGAAGCATTCAACGAATACGTTCTTCACTATGACCTGACAAAAATCGAATAATATCGTGAATGATAAATTGAATTTTTCGGATATAAAATCCAGTACCATTAATCATCGATTTTTGTACTGGATTTTAATTTTGCCTCTCTTTTCAAACCGCTTGGCTTTCTATATCAACCGCTTGGTTAAACCACCTTTTAATATTCCCGTCTGTTTGCTTTAATTGACCATAAGGAGGTTGCCTTTATGAAAATCAAACTTGATATCAATCCGACAATAACTGAAGACACCATTTCGATCAAGTCAGCGGAAATGACTGATGATATTGAAAAAATAATACGGTGCATCGAAGCGGTTAATACCGCTGATATTCTGAACGGCAGGAAGGATGGAGATATCTACCGCATCAGTCTGAAAGATGTCCACCGTTTTTTCATCGAAGACAAAGTGATGAAGATGCAGACTTCCAAACATACTTTCTCGATTGATAAACGTCTATATGAGATTGAGGAAGCTGGTGGAGTGGACTTCATCAAAATATCAAAATCCGAAATTGTGAACATCCGCTTCCTGGACCATCTGTCGATGACTCCTTCTGGACAGATCAAAATCTATATGACAAATGGCGAATTCACTTATTCATCAAGACGGTATTTAAAAACTATAAAGGAGAGATTGAGTTTATGAAGAGACTGTACGAAGGTTTTAAAACAGGCATATTCATCGGGATCATCATTTCATTAATCTTTTCGCTGATCGTTTCTGAAGGCACGTATTATCCAATGAATCCCCACTCCTTGATGGGAGAGATATACGCGCAAAACCTGGACGGCCTTCAGACCTTCATCGTGGTTCTCACTGTCTGGGGTATGATTGGGATATTATTCGCATTCGGGGATATGATTTTTTCACACACAGATATGAGTGTCACAATGTCTACGATCACCCATTTTTTACTCATGCTGCTGGTGTTCTTCCCGCTGGCCATACTCGCCGGCTGGTTCCCTTTCACCGCTGAAGGGCTTGTAACTTTCGTCACCGTGTTCGTGATCATCTATACTGTCATCTGGCTGATTGCACGATCCAGGCACAAAACTCTCGTCGATGATATTAATGAAAAACTTAACAAAGGAAAGGAGAAGTGATGATATGAAAGTGAAGCAGAAAATCAACAGCCTCTGATGGTATGAAATAATATGTAACAGAGGGTTTGAGGCTGGGACAAAACTATTCCCGTCACAAATAAGCCGGACGTTAGCTTTTCTGGGGCATCGCGTGAGCCTGTAGTCTCACGCAGATGCTATTCCCCTGGAAGTCTAACGTCCGGCTTTTAAAGTATAATCGATTATTTATATATATCTTCAGGACTTATGTCCCAGGCCCAAACCCTCTTATTTCTATTGCGGCAAAGCCCCGTGTTCTAAAACATTTGTCAGGAACTCCTGATTGGGATACTCTCCATCGGCCAACTGCTGCTTTACTTTCCCAACATCATAGGACACACGGTGTATGGCTGTACTGAACCGGTCGTCTTCTCCTTCAACAATCAGATAAGACGCCTCACTGCGCCCATCAAACGGCAGGCCGACACTGCCAAGGTTTGCGACGCATTTCCCATTGATGTGCCTGATATACGGCAGGTGTATATGGCCGTATAGATAGATGTCTGCTTCATTTTTCTGCATCAGTCTGTCACTCAGTGCCTCATCTGATTCTGTCGGCTTCACAACATCAAACAGGCTATCCGGTGTGGCATGGAAGCAGTGGATCTTAATATCGTCCGTCAGTCTTACTGTCACTTCCTCCGGAAGTTCACGGAGATAGTCCAGATCTTCATCAGTCAGATGCTTTACTGTCCATTCCCGCTCCTGCCTCATCGTTGTGAGTGCCTGGTCAGGCACTTCTCCCTCACGTATATCCCGGTGAACCCATTCATCGGCATTTCCTTTGATGACTTCGGTATCGAGACTTCTGACGAGGTTTATTGATTTTTGGGGCTCCGGACCACGATAGGCAATGTCTCCCATGACGACGATCCTGTCCACCTGCTTTTTATCAATGTCAGCGAGCACGGATTCCAGCGCTGTTGCGTTGCCGTGTATATCGGATATGAATGCTATTTTCACTTTACTGCACCACCTTCAATATTATTTATATAGTTATATATAGTATCAAAATGGCAGTTTTAAACATAAGAACGGGATAAGGACATATGTGAGCCCTCATCCCGCCGGATTTTATTCCTCGTCTTCTGTATCCACTTCTATATGCAGTTCCTTCAGCTGTGCCTTCGACACTTCTGACGGTGCACTCATCATGAGGTCCGACGCACTTGCTGTTTTAGGGAAGGCAATGACGTCACGGATGTTGTCGGTCCCTGCAAGGAGCATGACAAGGCGGTCCAGGCCATAAGCGATTCCGCCGTGCGGCGGTGCACCGTACTTGAATGCCTCGATGAGGAAACCGAACTGTTCGTCGCGCTCTTCATCTGTAAAGCCGAGTGCCTTGAACATCTTCTTCTGCATTTGTGCATCGTGGATACGGATGGAGCCGCCGCCGAGCTCGTAACCGTTCAGCACTATGTCATATGCGTTGGCCTTCACTTTTCCGGGTTCTGTTTCAAGCAGATCTATATCCTCTGCTTTCGGGGAAGTGAACGGATGATGGGCGGCAAAATATCTGCCCGCTTCTTCATCATACTCGAACAGAGGCCAGTCCGTAACCCACAGGAAATTATACTGATCCGATTCGATAAGGTCCAGATCTTTTGCCAGCTTGTTCCGGAGGTTGCCGAGTGAAGCGTGTACGACTTTTGCACTGTCTGCAACGAACAGGATAAGATCTCCGTCTTCCAGATCCAATGTTTCTGAAAGTTCCTTCTGGTTATCTTCGTTGAAAAACTTTGCAATCGGCCCGATCAATGCACCGTCCTTCACTTTCAGCCATGCAAGACCTTTGGCACCGTATGTCTTCACATAGGCTTCAAGCTTATCAATGTCTTTCCTTGAGAAACTGTCGGCTTCTCCTTTGACGACGATTGCCTTGACCATGCCACCCTTCTCCACTGTAGAACGGAATACTTTGAAGTCCACAGTCCTGCTGAATTCGCTCAGGTCGTTGAGCTTGAGGCCGAAGCGCGTATCCGGTTTGTCTATACCGTACTCAGCCATCGCCTGTTCGTATGTCATCCGCGCAATCGGCAGTTCAATATCCACACCTTTTACCGTTTTCATCACATGCTGGATCAGGCGTTCGTTCAGTTCCATGATCTGTTCCTGGTCCATGAATGACATCTCTATGTCGACCTGTGTGAACTCCGGCTGTCTGTCTGCACGCAGGTCCTCATCACGGAAACACTTGACAATCTGATAGTATTTTTCCATGCCGGAAAGCATCAGCAGCTGTTTGTAGATCTGCGGCGACTGCGGCAGTGCGTAGAATTCGCCTTCATGTACACGGGACGGCACGAGATAATCACGTGCACCCTCCGGTGTGGATTTTGACAGCACAGGTGTTTCGATGTCGACGAACTCCTCGTTGTCGAGGAAATTCCTTACACTTCTGTTGATCTGATGGCGCAGCCTCAAAGTATTCTGCAGCTTATTGCGTCTTAAATCAAAATAGCGGTACTTGAGTCTGACATCCTCTCCGATAGAGTCGTCAAGGATCTGGAACGGTGGTGTCTCCGCTTTCGAGAGTACCGTCACTTCATCTGCAATGACTTCGATCTTCCCGGTTGCAATGTTTTCGTTGACCTGGGAAGAATCGCGCTTGAGTACTTCGCCGGAAACTTCGATGACATATTCAGAACGGATCTTTTCTGCCGTTTCCAGTGCCTCTTTGGAGACTTCCGGATTGAATACAACCTGTATGACACCTTTACGGTCGCGCAGGTCGATGAATATCAGTCCACCGAGATCACGCCGTTTCTGTACCCATCCTTTTAATGTTACTTTTTCACCGGTCTGTGATTCTGTCACTTCAATTGTATGATGTCTCATGATTATTTCTCCTCCAGTAGCGTGTGCAGCTCATCCAGATGAACTGTCTTGGATTCTCCCGAGCCCATATGTTTCAGTTCGACATTCCCTGTGGACAGTTCTTCCTCGCCGAGCACAATTGTGTAGGCGGCCCTTTTCCTGTCTGCATCCTTCATCTGTGCCTTCAGCTTGCGCCGCTTGTAGTCAATATCACAGCTGATGCCCTTCGTACGCAGTGTGTGCACGATGTGGCTTGCTTTTTCCGTCGCTTTTTCATCCAGGGCACAGATGTAGAGGTCTATGCCTTCAGGCTCCGGAATCTCTATGCCTTCCGCCTCGAGAGCCAGAAGCAGACGTTCGATGCTGAGTGCAAAACCAATGCCAGTTTCGTGCGGTCCGTCAAGCATTTCAAGCAGCCCGTTGTAGCGTCCGCCGCCGCACAGCGTGGTAATCGCACCGAATCCTTCCGCATCACTCATCACCTCGAATGCAGTATGCGTATAATAATCGAGTCCGCGGACCAGATTATAGTCAACCTCATAGCCGATGCCGATAGCATCCAGGTTCGACTTCACTTCCTCAAAATACGCCTTCGACTCTTCATTCAGGTAGTCGTACATCCTCGGAGCCGTCTTGATCAGCTCATGATCCCGGTCCTTTTTGCAGTCAAGTATGCGCATGGGATTTGTATCGATCCTCACCTGACAGTCTGTACAGAACTCAGTGATGGACGGCCTGAAGTGATCCACAAGCGCTTCGTTATACGCTGCTCGGCTGTCCTGGTCGCCAATCGAATTGATGTACAATTTCAGATCTTTGAGCCCGAATGACTGATAGATATGCATCAGCATGCTGATGACTTCCACATCGATCAGCGGATCCTCGACACCGATCGCTTCGATGCCGAACTGTACAAACTGCCGGTAGCGGCCTTTCTGCTTGCGCTCATACCTGAACATAGGATCTATATAATAAACCTTCGTCGGCTGCACGACATCATGCTGCATCTTATTCTCGATGTAGCTCCTGACAACCGGTGCGGTCCCTTCCGGCTTAAGGGTCAGGCTGCGATCGCCCTTGTCCTTGAATGTGTACATCTCTTTGTTGACAATATCCGTCGAACCGCCGACACCCCTGACAAAAAGTTCAGTGGATTCGAAAGCCGGAGTCCTTATCTCTTTATAATTATAATTTTTAGCGATCGCGTGCAGCCGCTCTTCTATGAACTGCCATTTATGACTGTCTTTGGGTAATATATCCTGTGTGCCCCTTGGGATCTGGATCATCTGACTCACTCCTCATCTAAAATATAAAAAGCCCCTTATATCCGCTGACGGATATAAGGGACGATCATCTCGCGTTGCCACCCTGATTCGGCTTGAATAAGCCCTCTAACATTTTAACGATTGCCACCGCCTGCATGTTTGCAGGATTCTGCCGGAGTGTCGGTATACGGCCGTCTGATGAACCTGCTTCCAGCCTGGGCAAGTCTCTCTGTACAATCGTGCGGCCACCTCTCCGGGTGATTGAATTCACTCATTCGATTAAGTTATATAATATTGATTTATGGCCATGAAGTCAAGCATTCAATTCAAATAATTGTCTATGCCCTCGATAATCGCTTCCGCCATCCGGTCCTGGTAGGAGGGGTCTGTGATTGTATGATCGTCGAAACGGTTGCTCAAATATCCGAGTTCGATGAGCGCAGCGGGATAGTCCAGCTGCCATATCACCTGGTAGCCGTATTCACGGTTCCCTCTGTTATGGAAATACGAATACTCATCAAGTGATGCATTCAATGATTCCGCAAATTCCTTCTGATTCGGATAGGCATAATATGTGGTGAAGCCCGTGATCGATGGATCGTCCATGGCATCACTGTGCAGACTGATGAAGAGGTCCCCGTCCTGCTTCCGTCCATCGAGTGACACAAACTCCCCTTCCTCACGGGTAAGTATCACCTCCGCACCGCTTTCCTCAAGCCTCTCACGCAGTTTGTCAGCGATATTGTAAACAATCTGGGCTTCGTTGATGTTGGAGGCGCTGGTCGCACCGGGGTCTTTCCCCCCATGTCCGGGATCAAGCACAATCGTCTTTCCACTCAGATCATAGGACTTTGTTTCAAATTCCATTTCCACCGGCGTGTAATCCTCTTCCATGAATTGACTGTAGATGAAGACGGCAGCACCGATGACTACGCCTGCCAGAATCAGAAAGAAAATCGGGGGAAAGTATATGTGTTTCTTATACTTCAGGAAATTGAGGATTCCCTGGACAGCTCTGCCGGACAGCTGTTTAATCCTTTCCATCACTTGACTTTTCCGCCTTCGGATTCATATAGGATTGTGATCGGACCGTCATTGTTGATGTTGACATTCATCATTTCACCAAAGAAGCCTGTCTTGACGGTGAGATCATATGATTGAAGAGTCTCATTGAATAATTTATACAGCTTATCAGCATGTTCCCTGCCGGCGGCTCTGGTAAAACTCGGCCGGTTTCCTTTTTTGGTATCGGCATAAAGCGTGAATTGGGAGATGCTCAGTATTTCACCATCGACATCCTTGATGGACAGATTGATCTTGCCCTCCTTGTCCTCGAAGTTTCTGCTGGCGGCAATCTTTTCGGCCAGTTTGACAGCATCCGCTTCTGTATCTTCATTGGAAACACCTACCAGAAGGCAGTAGCCTTTGCCGATCTCATTGAAGAATTCATTGCTGATCACTGTTGAACTGGAAACTCTCTGCAGTACCACTCTCATTTTTTCACCTCATTTGAAAACGCGTTCTACGCTGTATATATCAGGCAGCTGTTTTATCTTGTCGACAATCCTGTACAGGTCGGCGACATTCTGCACCATGACCGACAGGCTGATTTTTGCATGCTTGTCGACGTCCGCCCTGCCGTTCACCCGCGTGATGGGGAACTTCGTGCTGGCGATGACGTTCAGCACTTCGTTGACCAGGCCCTGTCTGTCATAGCCGGTGATTTCAAGATCGGCCTGGTATTTGCGGTCCCGGTCCTTATTGCGCACCCATTCGACATCGATGATCCGCTCTGTCTCATTTTTGATGTTCGGACAGGTCGAGACATGGACTTTCACACCATGCCCTTTTGTAATATAGCCAGTGATATCATCACCCGGAATCGGGTTGCAGCATTTCGACAGGTTGATCAGCATGTTGTCCATGCCTTCGACATAGACACCCGACTCTGTCGATACTTCCTTGTAGTGATGCGTCCGGTCGATCTCCTCGACCTGGTTGGACTTATCCTCTGTGACTTTGAACTTCTCCATCAGCCGGTTTGTCACCTGCTGCGCCGTCACACCGCCGAAGCCGACCATTGCAAAGAGATCGTCCTCACTCGACAGATTGTAGCGGTCGAGAACAGGTTCTATATACTGGTCCTTCAGTACATCATCCGGTTTGTATTCCCGGTTCTTGATCTCGTGTTCCACGGCAAACCGGCCCTTTTCTATATTGCTTGCCCGGTCCTGCTTTTTGAAGAAGGCCCTGATCTTGTTTTTGGCACTTGAGGATTTGACGAGCTTCAGCCAGTCCATACTCGGCCCGTAAGACTGCTTGCTCGTGCGGATTTCAATGATTTCACCGGTGGAGAGTTCATAGTCGATCGGCACTATCTTGCCGTTGACTTTCGCACCGATCATCTTGTTGCCGACTTCCGTATGCACCTGATAGGCAAAGTCGATCGGCACTGCGCCCTGCGGCAGCTCGACGACGTCGCCGTTCGGTGTAAAGACGTATACTTTGTCGCTCAGAAGGTCCGTTTTCAGGGCCTCCATGAACTCTTCGGCGTCCGGCGAGGATGTCTCCTGGTCGACAAGGTCCTTGAACCAGTGGATCCGGTTGGCAAGGGACGGTGCTTCCTTGAGTTCCCGGCCTTCCTTGTAGGCCCAGTGGGCGGCCACTCCGTTCTCGGCAATTTCATGCATATCATAGGTGCGGATCTGGATTTCAAGCGGATCGCCGTTCGGACCGACCACCGTCGTATGGAGGGACTGGTACATGTTCGGCTTCGGCATGGCGATGTAATCCTTGAAGCGCCCCGGCATCGGTTTCCATATCGTATGGATGACACCGAGTATCGCATAGCAGTCCCTGATGCTCGAGACCAGCACCCGGATGGCGAGCAGGTCGAATATCTGATCGAACTGTTTATGCTGTTTCTTCATCTTCTTGTAGATGCTGTAGATGTGCTTCGGCCGTCCTGACAGCTGCCCCTCGAGCCCCGTCTTTCCCATTTCGGTTTCGATGCGGCCGATTGCACTGTTGATGACGCTCTCCCGCTCGCTGCGCTTCTTCTTCATCATGCTGACGATCTTGAAATACTGCTGCGGCTCGATATATCTGAGCGCAGTATCCTCAAGCTCCCACTTGATGCTTGAAATACCGAGGCGGTGCGCAAGCGGTGCGTATATTTCGAGTGTCTCCCGGGAGGTCCTGATCTGCTTGGCTTCAGGCATCGCCTTCAATGTCCGCATATTATGCAGCCTGTCGGCAAGTTTCACGAGTATCACCCGGATGTCCTTTGCGATCGCCACGAACAGTTTGCGGTGGTTTTCCGCCTGTTCCTCCTGTCTGGACCGGTATTTGACTTTTTCAAGCTTCGTCACACCGTCGACAATCACTGCCACTTCCTCATTGAACATCTCCTCGAGATCCTCGAACGTATACGGTGTATCTTCAACGACGTCATGCAGGAAGCCCGCGATGATTGTCGGCCCGTCCAGTTTGAGTTCCGCAAGTATGCCGGCCACCTGCACGGGATGGAGGATGTACGGAAGGCCATTTTTGCGGTATTGCCCTTCGTGTGCTTCATGGGCCAGTGCATATGCTTTTTTCACCATAGCGATGTCCCGCTCCTCCATGTAGCCTGCGCACATGGAGATGACATCATCTTTGGTGTATGGGTATTCCTTATTCATGACCTCACCGTCCTCTCCAGAAAGAAATAGTTAGAATCATCATACTATAAAACAGGATTCAAATAAATAAATGACCAAAAAAAGCCTGCTTTCACAGACTTTTGATACTACTCGTCATAGGTTAATAAGGAAATTGTATCATATCCTTCAAGGCGTTTCCTGCCTTCCAGATATCTGAGCTCGATCAGGAATGCGATTCCCGCCACCACACCGCCGAGTGATTCGATCAGCTTGATGGTGGCTTCGATCGTACCGCCTGTGGCAAGGAGGTCATCTGTAATCAATACTCTCTGGCCGGGTTTGATCGCGTCGCTGTGCATCGTCAGTACATTCGAACCGTATTCCAGGTCATACTCGTAGCGGATCACTTCCCGCGGCAGCTTGCCCTCTTTTCTGACCGGAGCAAAACCGATTCCCATGCTGTAGGCGACCGGGCAGCCGATGATGAACCCTCTCGCTTCAGGACCGACGACGATGTCGACTTCCTTCTCCCTGGCATATTCCACAATCTGATCCGTTGCATAGCCGTACGCTTCACCGTTGTCCATGATCGTCGTGATATCCTTGAAGCTCACGCCCTTTTTGGGCCAGTCCGGAACTTCTGATACATATTTCTTCAAATCCATTATAACACCCACTCAATTCGATATTAATGTTCTGACATACTGTTTAAGTTCATTTGTCGAAGACATCTTCAGACGCGTTTCAGCTTCCATGCGGCTGTTCAGCAGTCTGAAATGTGCCGATTCATTTATGTTCCAATCCATATCGGCATTTCCCTTATATACTATACCATTTTTCAGCTCGATTATCTTCAAATCTTCCATGATATCTGTCATCATTTTGAGAAAAGTCATCGTTACGCCCAATTTTTTGGACAGGGGCGGTGCGTGTCTGGCAAGGTCGATCGAACCGTCCTCCGCGCCCTGAATGACTTCCTGAAGTTTTGCTATGTCTTCCTTCCCGGGTATCCCGCTGAAGAAGAGCTCTCTGTGACTGTGGAAAATCAGAATCATCTTGGAAACATGTATGTCATTCAATGAGTATGTCAAGTTGTCCAGGCTGTCGGGCAAATCACGGAGCACCACACTGCCTGTGACGAAAGGCAGACGCTCGCCGTAGTGGTAATAGTTCGGTCCTTTCTTCTCCCTGCCCTCACCAATCAGGAAGCAGTCATCCTGAGTTATCATATCAAAATGCTGATCTGACCTGCTCCTCATGTCCATGAGCTGTACCGTGTCGACAGCTGCATCCATCAGTACCATCTGAAGCGTGCGCTTCTGATTGAATTCATTGATGTTCACTGTACCGATGAGACTGATTGTATCCCCGTTCCCCACTTCGCGCGCGAGATGGCCAAAACTGAAGCCGATGACATCAAGTTCGATTTCAGGGATAGTAATTTTGATGTGTGTCTTGTCCTTGCCGACCTGCCGGATCATACCGATCTTCGCATTATTGACCATGAAAACGGGGGATTTGAAAGCCTGACCGAAAGGTTTCAGCCGTTCAAAGTGTTCGAATTCCTTCATCGTCAGATTGCCTGGTTTCAACTGGTAGTCGATTTGCCTGACAGGACGGAGGTCGAGACCGAGTGATTCAAAATAGGTTTCCAGTTCCTCTTTGAAAAACTCCATCGAACCGGCCGCCACTTCGATGCCGAGTGCCTGGGAGTGTCCGCCGTAGCTTGAATGATGCCGGGAATGCTCCTTCAGGACACCGTGGAGATCGACACCTTCTATCGAACGGGCGGACCCCCGGAAGCTGTCACCGTCCTGTGTGAATACGATGGCAGGCTTACCGAACTGATCCGCAAGCCTTGACGCGACGATACCGATCACACCGGGATGCCATCCGTCCTGGTAGACGATGTTGATCTGCTTCGTCCCATCCACCATTCCTGCCGCTTCTGTATGGATCTCCTCCACTATCTGCTTACGTTCCTGGTTCATCCGCTCCACCGCCATGGACAATTCATAGGCAGCATCCGGATCTTCCTCCATCAGCAGTTCCACACCCAAAGATGCTTCACCAAGTCTGCCTGTGGCATTCAGACGCGGTGCAAGCGTGAACCCGATTGTATCTTCATCGACCAGTCCGTCATGTCCGGCGGCACGGAGCAGTGATTTCACACCGAGCGGCGGTCTGTCATTCAGTATGCCGAGACCGTCTGTGACAAGTTTCTTATTCTCGTCGACCATAGGCACGAGGTCGGCCACCGTGCCTATGGCAACAAGCGCAAGATCTTCCGCTCTGTCAAGACCAAGCGCCTGGACCAGCTTATAGGTGATCCCGACGCCAGCAAGATTCCTGCAGGGATAAGCACCGTCCGGGTGATCAGGATGAATGATGGTTACATCGGGTATGTTCTCGCCGAAGGAATGGTGATCGACAACAATCACATCAACCCCCTGCTCCACGAGAAATGCAATCTCCTCATTACCGGAAATTCCATTATCGACAGTGATGACGAGATCGAACTGTCCGACAACAACTTCTTCGAAAATCGCACGGTTTGGTCCGTAACCGTCTGTGATGCGGTCCGGGATGATGTATTCGACGTTCTCTGTCCTGCGGCGGAGTGCATTCGACAACAGCACGGTACTCGTTATGCCGTCTGCATCGAAATCACCGTAGATCAGAATGCTTTCGTCATCTGTGATTGCTTTCTCCACACGTAATTTAGCATCATCCATCCCCCTTACAAGAAAAGGAGAATATGTTTCTGGATGGAAGATGCTGTTCAGTTCTTCCTCACTAGTATAGCCCCTGTTCTCCAAAACTGTCTGTTCCAGGTTGTTCAACTTGAAATCCTGGACGGCCGACGCTTCCATATCCGCCGTTTTTTTACGGACTTTCCATTCATATTTTGACTGATACATGACTTTACCACCTTATGAAAACGCCCGGGTTTCCCCGGGCGCATTATTTATACTAGTATTTTTTCCTCATCTTTCTTCTTCTCTTCATAGACCACTAATCTGCCGTCATTCTTACGGAGCTGGCGTTTTTTCAAAATGCCCCACAGCTGGATCGCTATGAACATTGAAGAATAAACGCCACTGATGAGACCCACAAGCAGCGCAATTGAGAAATTCAGTATCGCAGTGCTGCCGAACAATACAAGGAACACTACGACGATTATGACCGTGAGCACCGTATTTATGGATCTGGTCAATGTCTGTCTCATCGAACGGTTGATGATCATGTCGACCTCATCTTCCGACTCAATGACTTTGACTTTGCGCAGGTTCTCCCGGATGCGGTCGAATGTGACGATTGTATCATTAATCGAATACCCGACGATAGTCAGCACTGCAGCGATGAATGTGATATCCACTTCAAGGCGGAATATCGAGAACACTGCAATCATGATGAATGCATCGTGCAGGAGTGCCAGCACCGCCGGCAGACCCATACGCCATTCGAACCGGATCGAAGCATAGAGAATGACACCGACTGCAGCAAGAGCAAGGGCAAACATAGCATTCTGTGCGAGTTCCTGACCGATGACCGGACTCACAGTACTGATCATCGGGTCTGCACCGTAAAGTTCAGAAAACCTTTCCTGCATGCCCGTGACCTGATCCTGCGACAGGTCAGTATTATACCTTGCAGTGAAGCTGTCATCACCGGAAGTCGTTATGCTGGTCGGCGGAATGTCCATCGCTTCGAGTTCCTGCTCCACCTGCTCCACTGTCGCGGAGCCGTCCGTTGTGATATCCGCCCGCGTGCCGCTAGTAAAGTCGATGCCGAGATTCAGCCTGAAGACGGACAGTACAACGGCACCGGCAATGATCATCGCAATGCTTACGGCAAAGAATTTCCTATAGTGTTTCATGAAATCGAAACGATCCCACGGTGTGGAAAGGTCTTCGATTTCCTTACCTTCGTTAATGTCATGCCGGTTTCTGTCCCTGATGCCGAACCAGCTGAGTTTCCTGTTGAAGTAACCTGATTTTACAAGCAGTGAAAGCATGACCCTTGTCAGGAAGACCGCTGTGACAAAACTCATAAGTATGGACAGAAGGAGCATCGTCGCAAAGCCTTTGACACTGCTCGTACCGAAGATGAACAGCGCCACCCCTGCAATCAACGTCGTCAGATTGGCATCGACGATGGTCCAGAGCGACTGTGCACTTGCCTTCTTATAGGCGGCCTTGAGGTTGCGACCGATGCGCAGTTCATCCTTGATCCGCTCATACATGATGATGTTCGCATCGACCGCCATGCCGACCCCGAGGATCAGTGCCGCAATACCAGGCAGTGTAAGCACACCGCTGATTGTATTGAACCCGAGTATCGTCAGATATATATAGACGGTGAGTGTGGCAGCCGCCACCAGGCCGGGCAGGCGGTAGAAGGCAATCATGAAGATGAATACAAGTGCCACGCCAATCAGTCCGGCTGTCACCGTTTCATCCAGTGCCTGTTCACCGAACTGGGCACCGACAGAGTTGGAATATATTTCTTCCAATTCCACAGGCAGCGAGCCGGCATTCAGGAGGGCTGCGATATTCTGTGCCCGCTCCAGACCCTCTTCACCGGAAAAACCACCCGAGATCATGACTTCTGATGAATTGATCGGTCCGGATACACTCGGTGCAGAGACGAATTTAGGGTTTTCCTTCTGCGCTTCTTCGGCGAAACTGTCCTCGCCTTCCTCAAAGTCCATCCAGATGACCATCAGGTTTTCACCCTGCGGCTTTTGCGAAATATCTTCGGTTATCTGCCGGAATTTATCCGGATCTTTAAGTTCGAGTGAAACCATCGGATTGCCGGTTTCATCAAAGTTCTGGCTCGCCCCGCCCTGCACCAGGTCCGCACCGGACAAAAGCACATTGTCGTCCACATCACGGATGGTAAGTTCAGCCTGGGTGCTCAGCATTTCCCGTGCTTCCTGCTGATCATCGACACCTGCAAGCTGTACGCGTATCCGGTTGTCACCCTCTACGGAGATGTTAGGTTCAGAAACACCCAGCACGTTCACCCTCGATTCAAGTGTGCTGGCAGTACTCTTGAGTGCAGTTTCATCAATCTCATCCCCTTCATTAAGGGGGTTCACCTCATAGAGGACTTCGAAACCGCCCTGCAGATCGAGTCCTAGATTCACATCTTTCACAACGTCCTTCAAAGTAAGACCGATTACCGCAAAAAGTATGACGACAATCATGAGTGACGCTATTATTCTGCTAAATTTTGTTTTCAATGTTACACCCCTGTTCCTACGATTCACCAACGTGTCAATTATACCTATTGTACACTTAAAGTGAAACCAAAAAAAGCTGACAATATTCTGTCAGCTCCGGCATTTATTTTACAATTTCCTTGAGCGCCACACGGTCAAACTTGAGCACTGCACCATCTGCGTCTTCTGTGCGGACATACATATGCTTCTGGTCGAATGATTCAACCTCGCCGTGCATACCGCCGATTGTAATGATCTTGTCGCCTTTTTGCAGATTGTTCTGCATGTTCTGTACTTCTTTCTGTTTCTTCTGTGCCGGACGGATCATCAGGAAATACATTACCAGGATGAGTACCAGGAACGGCAGGATGGCCATGAAAAATTCCATCTGCTAAATCTCTC
>Ga0079226_10001808_pt1 | contig 16443 bp, 15 predicted proteins | sample Poulit2014_FD_76345 | JGI IMG/M metagenome (GOLD analysis project Ga0079226, IMG submission 76345) | Agricultural soil microbial communities from Georgia to study Nitrogen management - Poultry litter 2014 | ecosystem: Environmental > Terrestrial > Soil > Agricultural land | place: USA: Georgia...
ACCGCTTGACGGCAATGTTGGTCCGTCACGTCACCAAGCCCCTCGGCCCACTACGGCGCAGACATATCAACACTGGAACGGGAGATAGAGGCAGGGCGTTTATAGCCCTGTTTCAACCCTATAATCCGGATACCCGTTATTTCGAAATGGCGGTCACGACATATTCGCCGTTTTCGCGACGCGCCGTGAACTTGACCTTGTCACCAGGCTGCAAGCCGGCCAGCAAAGAGGGGTCCGCCTTGTAAACCAGCGTCATGGCCTCAAGGCCCAGCGCCTTGATGGCGCCATGCTGCAGGGTAATCTTGCCATCGTCAGCATTGACGCGCCGCACTTCGCCCGATGCCTTGGCCTCTTGGGCAACAGCAGGAACGTTGTAGGCTGACGTGACAGCCAACGCTGCCAGCGCAGCAATAGCAATGGATGATCGATAAAGTGGCATCAGCCAATCTCCTGTGTCTTGTGTTGAATCCAGCATAGCACCATTGCATTGCGCCCGATAACTCGGGCAGGCAGGTAGTGTGCTGCAAATTATTTCAGTGTGCATTGATGATGCCGATGATCAGCCGCCTGTGGCCTCGAGCGTCTGTTGCAGCCGGTGAATGACGGTATCCCTGCCCAACAGGGCCAGCACGGCATTGACAGACGGCGTCTGGCGCTGGCCGGTCACCACAACCCGCAGGGGTATGGCGATCTGTGGCATTTTGACCCCATGCTCTTTCAGCATGGTTTTCACCAGGTCGGCAATGGCCGGCTCGGTCCATTCGGACAGTGCGGCAGCGCGCTCCAGAAACTCGGACAGCAAGCGGTGGGCATCGGGGGTAAGGACATCAGCCAGCAAGGCTTGATCCGCAAGCTGCCAAGGCGCACAGAACAGCAACGCACCCTGGGCAAGATCCTGGAGGGTCTCTGCACGAGGTTGCAGCAAAGCCATGACGGCAGGAAGGTCAATGTCAGCCTGATGCCCACCCAGCGCCTGAATGCGGGGCTCGGCCTGTTCGGCAAGCACCGATGCCGGGAGCCGGCGCAGATAATGGGCATTCAGCCAGTTGAGCTTCTTGGGATCCCATTGCGATGGCGAACGGCTCAGATGGCTGCCATCAAACCACTCAACAAACTGCTCACGGGAGAAGATTTCATCATCCCCGTGGCTCCAGCCCAGACGCGCAAGATAGTTGACCATGGCATCGGGCAGATAGCCCTGCGTGTCGTAGTCCGTGACACTGACCGCACCATGCCGCTTGGAGAGCTTTTCGCCATCAGGACCCAGGATCATGGGCACATGCCCGTATTCGGGAACCGACGCACCCAGCGCCCTGAAGATATTGATCTGGCGCGGCGTATTGTTGACGTGATCGTCACCGCGAATCACATGAGTGATGGCCATGTCCCAGTCGTCGACCACCACACAGAAATTATAGGTGGGCGTGCCATCAGGACGGGCAAGGATGAGGTCATCCAGCTCGGTGTTGGCCACACTGATCGGACCCTTGACGAGGTCATTCCAGGTGACGGCGCCATCAAGCGGATTGCGAAACCGCACAACCGGCTTGCGACCAGGCGGGACGGCCGGCAACGTCTTGCCGGGCTCCGGACGCCAGGTACCATCGTAGCGGGGCTTCTGCCCCCGCGCGCGGGCCCGTTCACGCATGGCCTCGACCTCGTCGGGAGAGCTGTAGCAATAATAGGCATGGCCAGCCGCAAGCAACTGCTCCAGGGCTTGCTTGTGACGCCCGTGGCGTTGCATCTGGTAATAGGGCCCTTCGTCGGGCTCCATGCCCAGCCAGGACATACCGTCTAAAATAGCCTGAACTGCCTCGGGCGTAGACCGCTCCTGATCCGTGTCTTCTATCCGCAAGATGAAGCAGCCCTTGTGGTGCCGCGCAAATGCCCAGGCGAACAGCGCCGTACGTGCGCCACCCAGATGCAGAAAGCCCGTAGGCGACGGTGCAAAACGCGTACGGACAACAGAGGAATCAATTGCAGTCATTGTCATTCAATCAGTCAGAAAAACCTCTATTTTAAAATACCTGCCCCCTACCGGGTTATCAACGCTGAAACAGTTGTCCCATGGCTACTTATTCGTCTCCGTTGCCCCGTCACCGGCTTGCCAGTCTGTTTGATCCCCACAGTGTCCTTGTGGTGTCCGATCAGCCGTTGCCCATATCCGACGCCAGCCCACCCGAAGTGGCGCGTCAGGTCTTTTTCATTCCTGTGCAGCCGAACCAGCCCTTCTATGCCACTGAGCCCGTCCCCCATCCCAGTCTGGACAAGGCCACCCGGTTGTCTGACTCCAACCTGCTGGATCTGGCCGTGGTGTGCATCAGCCCGGCCCGTCTTGCCGAAGCGCTCGCGGCGCTGGTGCGCTGGCAGCCACGCACGGTCCTCGTCTTGCGTCACAAGCAAACCCCTGCGCACCCCGAACAAGACAGCCTCTTGTGCAAACAATGGGGTGAGGCGCACAACAGCCTGGTGCTGGGTCCGGGCTCATTTGGACTCCAGCGGCCCGCCCGCCAGCTCAACCTCTGTCTGGATACCTACCAGGCGCCGGCCGGCAAGGTCGCAGTCGTCACGCAGTCAACTTCTATCATGGCAGCCATTCTGGACTGGGCCGAAGATATCCAGCTCGGTTTTTCAGCCTTGCTGTCCGTTGGCGCAGAGTCCGCACTGGATGTCGCCGAAGTCCTGGATTTTCTCTCCATGGACAGTCGCACTGACAGTATTGTGCTCTACCTGGACCGGCCCGCCTCGTCGCGCCGATTCACCAGCGCCCTGCATGCGGCCGCCAGTGTGAAGCCCGTCGTCGTGCTCAAGGCCGGACGACATCCGGCAGATCACGACCCGACCATCCAGGAACGCGCCGCCAGTGAAAGCGCTGTGTTCAATGCCTTGCTGCGCCGTGCGGGTGCAGTAAGGGTGCGTTATTTCATTCAGTTGTTTTCTGCACTGAAGGTGCTGGTGCACGGTCGCCGGCCACGGGGCCGGCGTATTGCCATCATTTCAAACGGTCGGGCCGCAGCACGCCTGGCGCTGGACGCCATGGGCCCGGATGCCGCTGTCTTTCCTGCGGAACTCAACACACTGACGCGCGAACGTCTGGCCGATCACCTTGATGCAGGCGCAAACGCCATCAACCCGGTGATTGTTCGCTGCACCCTCAAGCCCGACCTCGTTGAACAGCTCATCACGCTGCTGGCCAATGACAGCGGCGTGGATGGTATCCTGGTTCTTGTCACCCCCGATCAATATGCCGACATTGACGCCGTAACCGACCGGCTTGCGACCATTACCGGCAAGCAACAAAAGCCCGTCATTACTTGTCTGATGGGCGATGCGCACATGCGCGGGCTGCGCCACCGTCTGGATACTGCAGGCACGCCGGCCTTCCGGACGCCGGAATCTGCCGTCGAGGGGTTTGGGCTGCTGGCCTCCTACCATTACAGCCAGACACTGGCCCAGCAAACCCTGCCACCCGAGCCCCTCGCCTGGCCCCCCCGCCTCGCCCAGGCACGACGCCTCATTCAGCAGGCGCAAAAACGGGGGCAGCACGAACTGGATCTCGCCGAATGCCAGCAACTGCTGGAATGCTTTTACATTCCCATCGACGTCATGCCTGCCAGGGCAAGCAGCCCCGCCACACCACAATCAAGAATCCCCCCCATGGCAATCCGCGTCGAACGCGATCGACAATTTGGTCCGTATGTCTCTTTTGGTGCCGAGCGACAGTCCGAATGGGTCATGCATTCTTCCCGTGCCGTGGAGCTCCCGCCCCTGAACCGTTATCTGGCACGGCAGCTGGTGCAGCGCAGTGCACTCTGGCGCCGCGTCCTTTCCCGCCAGCTCGACGCCCAAGAGTTGGAGCTGCTGTTTGAAGCGCTGGAACGGGTCTCGGACATGGTATGTGAGCTGGACAGCGTCATCAACTTGCGCATTGAGCCGCTGACACCCGGCAAGCGCCTGCTGCACGCGGGCCACATCACCATAGGGATCGCCGTGGAGTCCACCGGGACCGACCAGCTACCGGAAAAAAGTGGCTACCAGCATCTGGCCATCCATCCCTATCCCCGTCACTGGGTACACGAAAAGCAATTCAAGGATGGCAATACCTGGCTGCTGCGGCCCATACGCCCTGAAGATGCCGCACCCTTGCAGGATTTCATTCGCAATCTGTCAGACGAATCCCGCTACATGCGATTTGTTTCCATGCTGCGAGAGCTCACACCACGCATGCTGGCGCGGTACACTTCCATTGACTATGATCGCGAGCTTGCCCTGGTTGCCACCATCACGAGACCCGACCCGGAACACAGGGGGCTACCCAAAGAGGTCATTATCGGATTTGCCCACTACCTTCGCAACGCCGATGGCCGCGGCGCCGAATATGCCCTGGCCATTGCCGACGACTGGCAGCGATGCGGTCTTGGCAGCGCGCTCATGCGGGGCCTGATGGAGGCGGCTGACGAACAAGGCCTTGCCTATATCGATGGCTATGTACTGGCCAACAATCGGCCCATGCTGGGTCTCATGACCCATCTTGGCTTTCACAACGACCCCGACCCTGATGATCCCGGCATGCGGCGCATATGGTTGCAGCTGAAGCAATAAACCTTACATGTTCAATTTACTCAAAGAACTTTTCCGACTTCTGACGCCCGGCCAGCGACGCCGTTTTCTGATTTTGCAGATACTCGTGGTCATCATGGCCATATTCGAGCTGCTGGGCATTGCGTCCATTGGGCCATTCATGGGGCTGGTCACCAACCCCGGTCGCCTGCAGGACCCCGGCTGGCTGAACAGCCTGTATCAACTGAGTGGCAGCAGCTCACCTGAACAATTCCTGTTTCTGGTGGGTCTGAGCGTGCTGGTGCTGCTGACGCTGGCGTCCTTGATCTCCATTCTCACCACGTGGCGGCTATCTACCTTCGGATTCATCATTGGCACCGAAATTGCCGACCGGCTGTACGACTATTATCTGAACCAGAACTGGCTGTTCCATGCCAACGCCAGCAGTGCACAGCTCACCAAGCAGGTTGCCACAGAGTCCATGCGCCTGACCACAGCCGTCATCACTCCCCTGATGAACATGAACGCCCGGCTGGTATTGGCCGTATTCATCTCGCTGGCCATCTTTATCTATGATCCCCTGATCGCCATGTCGGGCCTGCTGTTGTTTTTCTTTGGTTATCTGCTCGTCTACAAGGTCGTGCGGCGTCGCCTGATTCGCAACGGGAAATGGATTTCCGCGATGTCGGCCGAACGCTTCCGCCTGATGAACGAAGGCTTTGGAGGCATCAAGGATCTGCTTCTGCTGCAGCGCAGCCCGTACTTTATCCAGCAGTTTCACGATAGTGGCAAGATACTGGCCCGTGCCCAGGGCATGAACGCCGCCTTCCAGCTGACCCCACGCTATTTCATGGAACTGATCGCCTTTGGTGCCATGGTCAGCCTGGTGCTCGTGCTGCTCAAGCTGCACGATGGGGCGCTGGACCAGGTCGTGCCCGTGCTGGCCATCTACGCACTGGCCGGCTTCAAACTGCTGCCCGCCCTGCAGCAAACCTACGCCAGCCTGAGCCAGATCAAGGGGAACCTGGCATCGTTCGAAGCCATCAAGCCCGACCTCATCGCATCACAAAACATGCAAGACAGGCCCCAGACAGACAGGCAGCCACCCGCCGAGCCACTGGATCTCAACCACGCCATTCGGCTCAACAATGTCACCTTCACCTATCCGAACAAGAAAAAGCCGACCTTGGAGGCGCTTGACCTGACCATTCCCGCCAACAGTGTGGTGGGTCTGGTTGGAGAATCCGGTTCCGGCAAGTCCACGGCCATTGATTTGCTGCTGGCGCTTGTGGAGCCGGACAGCGGCCATCTACAGATTGACGATACCATCATCACACCTGAAAACCGGGCAGCATGGCAAAGCTGCATTGGCTTCGTGGCGCAAAGCATCTTTCTCAGTGAAGGCAGCATTGCCCAGAACATTGCCTTCGGGCTGAAGCCCGAACATATCGACCCCGAAAAACTGGATCATGCCGTACGTCTGTCTGGCCTGAAGGAACTGGTTGACAGCCTGCCCGAAGGTGTCGAGACGCGCGTGGGTGAACGGGGAGTGCAGCTGTCGGGCGGGCAACGACAACGCATCGGTATTGCCCGGGCACTCTATCATCAGGCCCAGGTACTGGTCTTTGACGAGGCTACCAGTGCGCTGGATGGCATTACCGAGAAGTTCATCATGGACGCCATTCACGGCTTGGGGGGCGAAAAAACCATTATCCTCATCGCCCATCGCCTGAAGACCGTGGAGCAATGCGACATCATCTACATGCTGTCCAAAGGCAAGGTGGTTGACCAGGGCAGTTATCAGCAACTGCTTGAGAATAATGCCCAGTTTCGCGAGATGGCGCGATACGCCTGAATCGGTGCCACAGGCAGGATACCGAACGCATCCTGCCTGCCGAATATTTATTCTTGTTTATTCGATTTGCGCAATGACTGCGTGATGCGGTCCAGGATCATGGCCAGTACCACCACGGCAATACCGGCTTCAAAGCCATCGCCAGGGCGCAAGCGCTGAATAGCTCGCCATACTTCGCTGCCCAAGCCCTCAGCGCCAATCATGGCGGCAATCACCACCATGGAGAGCGCCAGCATGATGGTCTGGTTGATACCCGCCATGATGGTGGGCAAGGACAGCGGCAACTGCACCTTGAACAGCTTTTGCATGCGGGTGGCACCATAGGAGTCGGCCGCTTCGATGAGATCTTCCGGCACCTGGCGAATGCCCAGAATGGTCAGGCGGATGGCCGGGGGCATGGAGAAGATCACGGTGGCAAAGATAGCCGAAACGGATCCGATGCCAAAGAACGGAATGGCCGGAATCAGGTAGACAAATGCCGGCATGGTCTGCATGAAATCCAGCACCGGCATGACCACTCGGTACAAACGCGTGGATAGCGCCGCCAATATGCCAATGGGCAGGGCCACCACAATGGCAACCAGCGTGGCAATCACCACCAGCGTGAGGGTCTTGATCATCGGGTCCCACAGGCCCATGTTGTGTATCAACAGCAGGCCCAGCACGCTTCCCAGTGCCAGGCGCCAACCTGACAGCCGCCAGCACAACAGGGCCACGACAATCATGAGGCTCCAGTCGGGCATGCCCAGCAGGACATCGTTCAGAACGTCAATGCCGCCCTGGGTCAGACGGGAGATTCCACGTGTGACCAGAGAATATTCAGTGGTCAGCCACTTCAGACTGCTTTCAATCCACCCACCCAGTGGAATTCGGGGTATCCATGAATCCATTTTTACTGATCTCCTGCCTTGGCGAGTTCATCGAGCACCGCTCCCTTGACAACCACGCCAAGTAAGCGACCCGACTCGTCGGTGACGGCGACAGGCACGCTGCGGTCAGAAAACATGCCAAACAATGAAGAAAGCGGCTCGTCGGGGCGCACCGTTGGCACACCCGGGTCAATCAGGTCGCGGATGCTTTCCTGCCTTTCCTTGACCGCGCCGTCAGCTGCAGCCGCTTCGACCAAACCCAGCAAGCGCCGATCTCGTGATGTGACGTAGATGGAATCAATACCTGCCTCGCTCATCTTGTGCAAGGCGGTACGAGGCCCGTCGCTTTCGCGCGCGGTGGCACGCACTGGACGCATGGCGTTCCTGGCCGTCAGGACACGTGACTTGTCTACGCCCTCGATGAATCGCGCAACATAATCGTCAGCCGGCTCGGTGAGAATCTGCTCGGGCGTACCTTGCTGAACAATCTCGCCATCCTTGAGCAGGATGATGCGATCTCCGATACTGAGCGCTTCGTCCAGATCATGGGTAATGAAAACCGTGGTTTTCCTGGTGTGATATTGAAGCTCCTGAAGCTCTTCTTGCATGTCTTTGCGAATCAGGGGGTCCAGCGCCGAGAAGGCTTCGTCCATGAGCAACACGCTGGCATCATTGGCCAATGCGCGAGCCAGGCCCACACGTTGCTGCATGCCGCCCGACAATTGATGCGGGTAAGCGTCTTCCCAGCCTTGCAGGCCCACCTGCTCCAGGGCCTTGCGGGCAATTTCGGCCCGTTCGGCCTTGCCGGTCTGCCTGACTTCCAGCCCGAACTCAGCATTTTGCTGCACGGTTCGGTGGGGGAACAGGGCGAAGTTCTGAAAGACCATGGAGTAGTAACGACGCCGGGCTTCCAGCAGTTCTTTGTCATTGAGACGGGTAATGTCTGTCCCGTCGATGGTGATTTCCCCTTCTGTGGGCTCAATCAACCGGTTCAGGCACCGAATAAGGGTGGATTTACCTGAGCCCGACAGCCCCATGATGACCAGGAGCTCACCGTCGTAAACATCGAAATTGATATTGGACAGCCCCAGAGTCTGTCCGGTTTTTTCAAAAATCTCGGGTCGCTTCATTCCCTGATTGCGCATTTCAAGGGCGCGTCTGGGATTGGAGCCAAAAACCTTGCTCAGATTGCGAACTTTTATCTTTATCGTTTTTTCACTGTCAGTCATAAATTTGTATTGGCCTATTACGCAAAATTCCCGCCAGCCTGCTGCCTGTTGATCAATGATCAGGCATCAGACTGGCGGGAGACTACGTTTCAAGAGTATTCAGACTGGTCGAGATTACTTGCCCAGCCACTCATTGACTTTATCGGCGTTTTCTTCTACCCATTTCTTGGCATTATCGTAGGGTTCGCCTTCACCCTGTTCGTTCATGAGCATGACTTCGCCCATGTCGTCGGAAGTCCAATTGAAATTCTTCAGGATTTCGTAGGCTTCGGGCATGTCGTCTTTCAGGCCCTTGCGTGCAATGGTATGAATTTGCTCGGCGCCACCGTAAACCCCCTTGGGGTCATCAAGGTATTTCAGATCCCAGCGGGCGAACTTCCAGTGTGGGGTCCAGCCAGCTACAATGATGTCTTCATCGTTATCAATGGCATTGCCCAACGCGGCAGTCATGGTGGCGTCCGTGCCATCACGCAGCCTGACATCCAGGTCGTATTCTTCGATGACCTCGCCCGTCAGGCGTTGCAGCCCGGCACCAGGATCAATACCAATGATCTCATTGTTGACCTTGTCGGCATTATCATTGATGTCCTCAATGGAATCGAACTCGGTATAAGCCGGCACAACCAGGCCCAGCTTGGTGCCGTCCAGGTTTACACCCAGATCGTCGATGTCGTCCTGCAACTCGTTGTAGTAATCTTCGTGCGTGGTGGGCAGCCAGCCTGCAAGCAAGGCATCTGCATCGCCACTGGCAACTGATTGCCACATGGCAGCAGCAGCCAGTGATGTGGTCTTGACATCAAAACCGGCTTCTTCCAGCACGACACGCACCACGTTGGTCGAGGCAACGGTTGAAGACCACTCTACATAGGCGAGGTGAACCGTGCCCTTGCTATCGGCATGGGCCGGCGCAGCCACAAGAATGGCTCCAGCTGCCAATGCAGCAGCTGCGATACGCGTGGCAGGGCCCAAATTTTTATCTGTCGGCATAGTTACTCCCGTAATCATTCGTCATGAAACTATCAATATAGCCACTTCAAGCCCTTCTAGGCAAATCAAGCCCATGCAGACCAGCATGGATTTAACACAAATTGTAGAATCCCATATTGGCACACGCCCTACATGTGGCATATTGACCCATGCCGCCTTACTGATGGAGAAACCAACATGACGTCAGCCAAGAAAGCTGCCAAAGCCACCCGCAAGCGCGTCGCAAAAAAAGCGGCCGCCAAGGCAGCGGTGAAGAAAGCCGCCGCCAAGACTGCAGCCGCTAAAAAGGCTGCCAAATCTGCAGCGAGCAAGGCAGCAACAGAAACCACCCAGGCAGCGGCAGCGACACCGGCAGACAAGTCCAGCGCCCGGGCGGCAAAAAAAGCAGCCGTTGCCAGTGCCCGGCCCTTGCGCCAGGGGATCAACCCCGATGGATCATGGCCTTTCCCGATCGGCGAACGCCCCTGATCATCCAGACCCACCCCGTCGCCTGACCACCATCTCGACGCCCTCTCTCACCAGGTCAATTCATGTTCAGTGACACCCTGCACTTTCTGATCAACATCTTGTTTACACTGTTCGGGATCGCGCTGATCATCCGCGCCTGGGCGTTTGCAATCCGGCTGCACCCGTTCAATCCATGGTCGCGCACCCTGTTTCAGGTCAGCGACTGGCTGGTGCAGCCCATTCGCCGTCTGGTGCCGCCGGGCAACCGGGCCGACTGGCCCAGCATCATTGCCTGCTGGCTGACGGCCTTTGCCTATCTGCTGCTGACCTGGCTACTCCTGACCGGCAGTCTGCCTGCCGCGCAAAGCCTGTTGCCAGCAGTGGTGGCGTCTTTTCTCACGATGGCACGCTGGACATTCAACGTCATTCTGTGGGCCACGCTGATTCAGGCGATATTGTCGTGGGTCAATCCCATGGCGCCCGTCATGCCGCTGCTGCGCACCTTTACGGCGCCGCTGCTTGATCCCATCCGACGCATCCTGCCCAACATGGGCGGGCTGGATCTCTCGCCACTGGTGTTGCTCATCCTCGCACAGGTTGCCATGATGCTGCTGCAAAACATGAGCTACACCCTCTTTGGGGTCTGACTGCCCTGCGCACGGGCTCAGTCAGTGTCCACCTGCGATTGCAACTCGTACTGAAACCTGAGCGCGTCATTGACACTGTCAATATCGACCGCATGATTTTGAGGGCCCTTGGAAGCTACCTTGAGGCTACCCATGATGTTTGCCAGGCAACAGGCATCGTACAAGTCCCAGCCTTTTGTCAGACCATAGAGCAGGCCGGCACGGTGCGCGTCGCCGCAACCCGTCGGGTCGACAACGCGCTTGGGTGCAACGGTCGGAATGGCGATGTTTTTCCCATTTTCGTAAAGATTGGCACCCAGCGCCCCGCGTGTCACGACCACCGCCTGCAAACCTTCAGCCAGCTGCATCAGTGTCTTGCCGGTACGCTGCTCGACCACACTGGCTTCATAATCATTGGCAGAGAGAATGCTGGCCATGGACAGCATTTTTTCGAGGTCTGCCCCGTCAAACAGGGGCATGGCCTGGCCAAGATCAAACACAAAGGGCGTCCCCTGCGCGTGCAGACGGTTGGCATGAGCAAACATGCCTTCGCGGGAATCGGGTGCCACGATGGCCCAGGCTGCTTCCTGGCCCGTGAGGTCATTTTCTGCTGACCGCTCCATGGCACCGGGATGAAAGGACGCGATCTGGTTATTGTTCAGATCCGTGGTGATGAAGCACTGAGATGTATAGGCATCGGGCAGGACGCGAATCAGTCGGGTGTCTATGCCCAGATCCCGCATGTATGCAAGGTAATCGTCAGCATCATTGCCCACCGTGCCCACAGGTATCGGGTGGCCACCCAGCAGTCTCAGGTTGTACGAGATATTCCCGGCACAACCTCCATATTCCTTGCGCAGGCTGGGTACAAAAAACGACACACTGAGCGACTGCATGTTGTCGGCCAGGATATGCTTGTTGAAATGGTCTTCAAAGACCGCGATGGAGTCAAAGGCAATTGATCCGCAGACCAGAACATTCTCAGACATTGGGCTCCTTTTATGATTTTCCTGGGGGGTTGTGGTCATTCACCAGGGGTGAATCGCGCCATACCGTACGTAATGCGGGAAGCTAGGGAAAAAACGGCCGGAGCTTGAAACCATTGACATTCAATCCCCTCAGGGACAGCGGCAAAATGATGTCCTGCTCGCTCATTGCGTGAAAGGGTTTCTGCGCCACTGATGAGGGCAGATATTCTCTGGCTGCCACGTTGCGGCGCGCAATCCGTGCCCCGGCGGCATCGGTAAGCTCCAGCGCGAGATCCGGCCATTCCTGTGCTTTTGCATAATCGTTACGCAGGGTGATCTCCAGCGTGAATGCACTATCAGCAGTCGGCGTGTCATCCTGCCTGGCATCGCCATCCTGATCCTCTGCCGCAGCCTTGTCATCATCCTGCGAACCCTCCTGATCCGGATCGGGAGCTGCCTTCAATGCCGAGCGCACGATATGAATATGATCAATCTGGCGAGAATAGGCTACGCGACAACCCACTTCGCCGCAGAGGCGTTCGAGCATGGGTCGGGTCGCCGGCATGGTTCCGGCAATCTGCACCCTGAACACAATGATCAATTGCACGAGGAAGATCAGCAACCCAGCCAGGATCATGGCCTGCCACACCCACCGCACGGCCGGGTGACCGTAGTCGGCATCATGCGAATCGCCAGAAGCCATATTGGCCAGGGGGGGCTTCCGGTCTGCCCGAAAGGCGGGGATATCAGCGCCTGCATCCAGCGGCTGATCGTCTACGGTAAACCCGGGCTCGGCTGACAGGTGTTCGTCCGTGCTGTCGTCAGCGCCAATAACGGGCTCTGTCGACGGCTCGCCATCGGCCATGCCGACGATATGTAACGGTATACCGGTAGGGTGATCTTTGTCGGCAGGCGTCGCCGTCAAATCGGAAATCGTGAATTCGCGTCGTGCCGGGCTACGCTGAGTCGGCCTTTCCGAAGCAGAGGGTGGCGCCACCGGCGGGACACGGTCGGATGCCATCAACGTATCGGATGATTCGTCAGGCGCATCAGCGGGTGCGTCCTCGGCCGGGACCACGGCCTCATAGCCGTCAAAGATGTGCGCGCAATGGACGCAGCGCACATAACCTTTACGCAGCTGCAGCTGCTCCAGGCTGGCACGGAAGATCGTCTGGCACTGCGGGCACTTGGTGGTCAGTTCCATGATTCATCCAGGCAGGGAGGCATTCAGGCCCGGGCCCGGCCATGCAGGCAGACCCAGACCTCGCGGGTTTTCCAGACTTCAAGTGTAAGCCAAGGGGCATAGGCATCGATAAGCTCTTGTGCCTGCCAGTCCAGAATGCCCGACAGCACGAGATGACCACCCGGGGCAACCCGGCCGGACAGCATGGAGGCCATGACCTTGAGCGGAGAAGACAGAATGTTGGCTACCACGATATCGGACTGCCCTTCGGGAAGGTCAGCCGGCAGCATGGCGGAAATATCGGCGTGGTTGTTCAGCGCATTGGCCCGGGTCGCTTCCACTGCCTGAATGTCGATGTCGGTGGCCCACGTACGCCCGGCACCCAGCTTTTTGGCTGCAATCGCCAAGATGCCTGAACCGCAGCCATAATCCAGCACGGTCTGACCTGCATTCAGGTGATCCGACAACCACTCCAGGCACAGATGGGTAGTGGGATGGCTGCCCGTACCAAAGGCCAGGCCGGGGTCCAGTTCGATGCGCACGATGTCGGACGCATCCCGACGGCTGGTGACAAGGGCGGACGACAAGTCGGGATCATCGCGGTGCCAGCTGGGTACCACCCAAATGCGCTCGCCGATCTGCAGTGGCCCGAACTGGCCTTGTGTCAGGCCCACCCAGTCCTGATCGGGCACTTCATGTACTGTCCACTTGCTGGCCAGATAGTTGCCACCGCCCATGTCGCGGACGGTTTCGAGCACGGTGACCGGATCTTCTGAACCCGGCAGCAGGGCCACTACCCGATTATTGCGCCATGCTGCAATGGGCGGTTCCAGCCCCGGCTCGCCGTAAAGCGGTATCTCGTGGGGGGTGTCCGTATCAGCATCCTCGACGGATACAGATAGTGCGCCCGCTGCAATCAGTGCATCAGACAACGCTTCGGCATCAGGCTCGGGACACATGAGAACTAGTTCACGCATGACGCTTATACCTGGCTGGCCAGCATTTCCTCGAGGTAATGGATACTCGTACCGCCGCGCATGAATTCGGGATCTTGCATCAGCATGGCATGCAGCGGGATATTGGTGTTGACGCCTTCCACCACCATCTCGGACAGAGCAATCGACATGCGGGCAATGGCCTGCTCGCGCGTGGTACCGAAAGTAATCAGCTTGCCAATCATGGAATCATAATTGGGCGGCACGGTATAACCGGTAAAGACATGAGAATCCACCCGTACGCCCGGGCCACCCGGCACATGCCAGTTGGTTATTGTGCCGGGGCTGGGTATGAACCGGAAGGCATCTTCGGCATTGATGCGGCACTCGATGGCATGACCAATCACGTTCACGTCACGCTGACGAATCGCCAGGGGTTCGCCCGCTGCAATAAGGAGCTGCTGCCTGACCAGGTCAATGCCGGTGATCATTTCCGTGATGGTGTGCTCGACCTGCAAGCGCGTGTTCATCTCGATGAAGTAAAACTCATCGTTTTCAAAAAGAAACTCGAACGTGCCAGCCCCACGGTAGCCAATCTTTCGACAAGCCTGGACACAGCGCTCGCCGATGCGTTCAATCAGGCGCCGATCAATGCCTGGGGCGGGGGCCTCTTCGATGACCTTTTGATGACGCCGCTGCATGGAACAGTCGCGCTCGCCCAGCCAGATGGCGTTGCGCCCGCCGTCTGCCAGCACCTGGATTTCCACGTGACGCGGACTCTCCAGGTACTTTTCCAGATAGACCTCGGGATTGTTGAAAGCCACGGCGGCTTCTGATTTGGTCATGGTGACAGCGCTGATCAGGCTGGCCTCATCGTAGACCACACGCATGCCTCGCCCGCCCCCTCCGCCTGCCGCCTTGATGATGACAGGATAGCCCACTCGCCGCGCAATGTCCGTGATCTCTTGTTCGTCATCGGGAAGGGCACCCTCGGAGCCTGGCACGACGGGCACGCCCGCTTCGACCATGGTGGTTTTGGCAGTCACCTTGTCGCCCATGAGGCGAATGGATTCGGGGCGCGGACCGATGAATACAAAGCCGCTTTTTTCTACCCTTTCAGCAAAGTCAGCGTCCTCGGACAGAAACCCATAGCCCGGATGGATGGCTTCTGCATCGGTGACCTCGGCCGCAGAAATGATGGCCGGCATGTTGAGGTAGCTGTCACGGGGCGCTGCCGGGCCAATGCAGACGGACTCGTCTGCCAGGCGCACATATTTGGCTTCGCGATCGGCTTCGGAGTGCACAACCACAGTTTTAATGCCCATTTCGCGGCAGGCACGCTGAATGCGCAGCGCGATTTCGCCGCGATTGGCAATAAGGACTTTTTCGAACATAGGCTATTCGATCACAAACAGCGGCTGACCGAACTCAACGGGCTCACCATTTTCAACGAGAATTTCCGTCACGGTGCCCGCCTTGTCGGCCTCGATCTCGTTGAGGAGCTTCATGGCCTCGATGATGCAAAGCGGATCGCCTTCGCGGACTTTCTGGCCGACATCCACAAAGGGCGAAGCACCGGGGTTGGGTGCCCGATAAAACGTGCCTACCATGGGTGCCTTGACCACATGGCCCGTCATCGCTGGCGGCGCGGCGGGCTCGGGTGCCGGGGCGACCGCCGCAGGGACGGCAGCCGGAACAGCATCGGGCACATAGGCAACCGTTTGCGTGGCTGGTGCCGACTTGGCAATGCGAACGTGATCATCGCCTTCAGAGATTTCAAGTTCGGATATATCTGATTCTGAAACCAGATCAATCAATTTTTTCAGTTTTCGGAGATCCATACGAACATTCCGGTGGACGGCCCTGACTCGTGGCCAGAACGCGGTGAATTTCAGTTGTTTGATGGCAAAGCCATCGAAACACGTTGACGCACAGCGTCATGCTTGTGCTGCCCCGATCGCATGCCGAAGGGCGGCTTCGTACCCCGATGCGCCCAGTCCCAGTACGACTCCCGATGCAATATCCGATAAAAAGGATTGATGACGGAAAGACTCGCGACTGTGCACGTTGGACAGATGCACTTCGATAAAGGGAATGGCCACCGCCGCCAAGGCGTCGCGAATGGCAATGCTGGTATGAGTATAGGCGCCGGCATTGATGATGATGAAGTCGGTGCCGTCATGTGCAGCAGCCTGAATGCGATCGACCAGCGCCCCTTCGTGGTTGCTCTGGAAGGCCACGCAACTTGCATTGTGGCGCTGGGCCAGGGATTCAAGGTCGCGGTTGATGTCGGCAAGCGTGGTGGAGCCATAGATATCGGGCTCGCGCGTGCCAAGCAAATTGAGGTTGGGGCCGTGCAAAACGAGGATGTGTTGCGCCATGATGGGGGTTTGTATCAGACAGACCCACGTTTTACGCCAAAATGTGTCGTTTGTCTATTCAAATTCTGCCAACGTCACGCAAAACGGCATCAAGTTCATCCGGGTTGATCTGACCCAGAAATTCCTTGTAAAGCTGGCCATGCGCGTCAAAGACCAGTGTGTAGGGAAGGCCACCACGAGTGTTCCCGAGCTGCTTCATGAGATCAATGCCACTGTGGCCCACAACCAACAGTGGATACGAGACCTGGACTTTCTCGCCAAAACCGCTCACATTGCGCGCCGTGTCAACGGCAAGACCAACGAAGTGAACATCTGGATGAGCATCCGCAAGCGCATCAAGGTCGGGCATCTCTTCCACACATGGCGGACACCAGGTAGCCCAGAAGTTCACCACCACGGGCTG
>Ga0079226_10001809_pt1 | contig 16442 bp, 15 predicted proteins | sample Poulit2014_FD_76345 | JGI IMG/M metagenome (GOLD analysis project Ga0079226, IMG submission 76345) | Agricultural soil microbial communities from Georgia to study Nitrogen management - Poultry litter 2014 | ecosystem: Environmental > Terrestrial > Soil > Agricultural land | place: USA: Georgia...
AGGCCGGTTTCCATTGCGCTTTTTCCAAGGCCGTTATAAAAATAAAACGGCAATGCCACGAAGGTGAGCATTTGTGCGCAAAAGGCACAAATAGAAGTTGCCACCGATAGACGAAACATAGGAATGCGTAATAGATCCAGAGGCAACAGTGGTGCAGGGTGGTCCCATAAACGGCGATAAAGCATCACAGCAGTGATAAAAATAATAATTATTTTTATCAGCCATAGAGTTAGGCTGCCCGTTTTACCTAAGTCGGCGATGGCACTCACTAAAGTAACAAACAATATAGAGGTAAGTAAGGCGCTTACCCAATCAAAGGCGTGTTTTGATAAAGGCGTGTGTGGCAAATAGCGCAGCCCAAGGAAAAAAGCTAGGCTGCCAAATGGAAAGCTGAGGGCAAATAACCAATGCCAGTTGGCGAAGGCTAGTATGCCTGCCGCGATACTTGGCCCAGAAGCGGCGCCAATGGCCACCACCATGGCAATAACCGCAATGCCTTGGCCAAGGTGGGAAATAGGATAAATTTGCCGTACTAAGGCTGAGTTGATACTCATAATTGCCGCTGCTCCAAGGCCTTGTAATGTGCGAGCAAGAATTAACGTATTAAGATCTTGTGCCATGGCACTTAGTAATGCCATCACGCTAAATGTGGCGAGGCCAAATAGGTAAATATTTCTGTAGCCAATACGTGCAGCTAGCGAGGAGTAGCTTAATAAAGTACTAATGATAGCAAGTTGGTAGGCGTTGATTACCCATACGGCTTTGTGCCCTGGAACACCGAGCTCTTGCGCAATAGAAGGTAAAGCAATATTTACTAGCGTGCCGTCAAGCACGGCCATAAAAATGCTAATGATTAATGTGAGCATAGCCCAGTGGCGGGCTGGGGTGGGAAGGCCTTTGCTGTTGGCGGTAAGCTCGGGGGCTGCTTTCACAATAACTCCAAGTATTCGGTGAGCTTTAATATAGGTGTGTAGGGTTTGGGTGGGCTATTAAAAGCCACCGTAACGGCCATAGCTGCCTACCACCACCATAGCGAGGCCAAGCAAAGTGACAGCTGCGGCATGTGCAGCCATTTCAAAGAGTTTTTTAGGTGTTTTCTTGAGTGCGGGAATCACGCGTGTCAGTGCGCTTAAGGCGAAACAAGCGGTAGCCAATAATAGCGCGAGCTTAACCGCTACCATTCGGGCAATACCGGGCTTAAAGGCCGCTATTTCTTGCACACTAACTTGATAGCCTTTTGCGAGTAACAGCCCTGTAATAATGAGCGTTAACAGCGCAGCCATGCCCAGGGGTTCGTATTTTTGTTCAAACATCAATAATTGCTGTGCGTTTTGTTGCCTTAATACGCTGGGGAAGATGCGTGTTACAAGGTACACGTGGCCGCCAACCCAGATGCAAGCGGCTATCAGGTGCAATATGAGCAAAATATGGTGGTTCATGGTGCTGCTCCTAAGGGTGAAGGTTGTACGTTAGGGCAGCTTAAAGGCGAAGGCAATATGGGCGGTTATTTACTTATGGAGGATGGTGTTTTGGTTGGTTTTTACTGTGGATGTTTTTATTGTGTTTTTTAAGGATAAATAAGCTTTTAGTAAGCTAAACCACAGGTAGGTGGCTAATTTAGTTGGTGGGCCCAGCTGGACTCGAACCAGCGACCAAGGGATTATGAGTCCCCTGCTCTAACCAACTGAGCTATAGGCCCAGATTACGCAAGTTAAAGTGTGTGCTTGCGAACAGAGGCTGATTATTATGCCTTTGTTCGCAAGTTGCAAGTGTAGCTTAGCTGTCGCCGTCTAAGAAGCTGCGGAGATGCTCGCTTCTTGAGGGATGCCGTAGTTTTCGTAATGCTTTGGCTTCAATTTGTCGAATGCGCTCGCGCGTTACATCAAATTGCTTGCCCACCTCTTCGAGCGTGTGGTCATTGTTCATATCAATACCAAAACGCATGCGTAGCACTTTTGATTCACGCGACGTGAGGTTGGCCAACACTTTACGGGTGGCTTCTTCAAGGCCGGTTACTGTGGTGGTATCAAGCGGGGATTCCATGTTGGTATCCTCAATGAAATCACCTAAGTTGGAGTCTTCGTCGTCGCCGATGGGGGTTTCCATGGAAATGGGCTCACGAGCAATTTTTTGCACTGCGCGTACACGGTCTTCAGGCATTTCCAAGCGCAAGCCTAGTTCTTCAGGGGTGGGCTCACGGCCCATTTCTTGCAGCATTTGCCGCTGAACACGGTTGATTTTGTTTATGGTTTCAATCATGTGTACAGGGATGCGGATGGTGCGTGCTTGGTCGGCAATTGAGCGTGTAATAGCTTGGCGGATCCACCAAGTGGCATAGGTTGAGAATTTGTAGCCACGGCGGTATTCGAATTTGTCCACCGCTTTCATTAGGCCGATGTTGCCTTCTTGGATCAAATCGAGGAACTGCAAGCCACGGTTGGTATATTTCTTAGCAATAGAGATTACCAAGCGTAGGTTGGCTTCCACCATATCTTTTTTGGCACGGCGAGCCTTGGCTTCGCCGAGGAAGACACCCCGGTTAATGAGTTTAATTTCATCAATGGGTAGGCCTACGTTTTCTTGTAGTTGCACGATGCGTTGCTGAACGCGCTGAATGTCTTCTTTTTGGGCTTCTATCTTCTCTTTGCTTTCACCGCTGAGCTTGTGCTTCTTGATGAAGGTATCAACCCAGTTAAGATCCATTTCGTTGCCAGGGAAGCTGTCAACAAATTGCTTGCGGGTAAGGCCGCCGCGGCGGATAGCGGCAGTCATAATGTCGCGCTCAAAGCGGCGTAGTTCAGCAAGGGTGTCGCGCACCATCTCAAGCATGTGGTCGTACACCCGTGGCACTAGCTTAAAGAGCATGAAGTGCTCGGCAAGGTCTGCAAGTGCTTGCTGGCTAGTTTTGTGATCGCGGCCGTGTTTGGCAATAGCTGCTTCGGCTTTGTCGAGCAGGACACGTAGGTGCTTAAACCGCTCGTCAGCTAGTGCGGGATCGATGGTGCCGTCGTATTCTTCGGTTTCCTCTTCCACCTCTAGCTCGTCATCATCAAGTTCGATGTCTTCGTCTTCTTCGTCGAGCTCTTCTTCTTCCATTTCTGCCACAGCAGGTGTGGCGGCACCGTGGTCATTTGGATCTAGGTAGCCAGCCATGATATCGGTTAGGCGGCGCTCTTCCTCAATGATGCGGTCGTAATCGTTAAGAATAAACTCTACGGTGCCTGGCCAATAGGCTAGCGACAGCAAAACTTCACGAATGCCTTCTTCAATACGCTGGGCAATTTCGATCTCGCCTTCGCGAGTAAGCAGGTCGACGGTGCCCATTTCACGCATGTACATGCGTACTGGGTCGGTTGTGCGGCCAGGCTCAGCTTCTACAGCGGCAAGCACTTGTGCGGCTTCTTCAGCAGCTACTTCGTCTGGTGTTTCAGTTTCTTCACCGCTAATCATTAGCTGTTCGGCGTCAGCGGCTTTTTCAACCACATGGATGCCCATGTCGTTGATCATTTGGATGATGTCTTCTACCTGGTCTGACTCAGTGATGGATTCAGGTAGGTGGTCATTCACTTCCGTGAACGTTAGGTAACCTTGCTCCTTCCCTAGAGCGATCAGCTGTTTGAGCTGTGACTGTTGGTCGTTCTGTTGTGAAGTCATATGTTTAATAGGCCCATGGTAGTTGAATAGCTTGCTAGGCAAAGGAACGGATTATAGCAAAAATGAGGGTAAAATTCCACCGACAAGAATTCCGCAAGGTTGCCATCGAAGTAGTTTTCTAGAAGTTGTTTAATGCCCCTTATGTGGGGTTAATTGATTGTTTTACAAGGGGGCGTTTAATTTTGCCTTAGTTTCACTTAATTGTTGCAGCAATGCGCGCAGCTTTTCTGCGTTGGCTGTGGCTGGGTTCATCAGCATTTCCTCCACAGCATTATCGAGCACAAGTGCTTGTAACTGTAATAAGGCATCGCTCCAGTAGCGTTTGCCAATGTTGTTATCCATTGTTTCTGCAATGGTGGTGTTCAATAAACGTTCGAGGTGCCCGCCTGGGTGCTGCATGACTAAGCGTGCTTGTAGTGCGGGTTTGCTTAAATTGGGATTGGCCTTTAGTTCTTGGTAAACGCTAAGGAGCATGTGCAAGTAAGGTAGCTTTAGCTTGTTGAGTTCTTCGGGTAACGGCATTTGTTGCACATGTTGTGGGTCGGTTACAAGGGCCAAAATAAGCTGCTCGGCTAAGGTGAGTGTGCGGCCAGGCACAAAGTTTGGTGCTTGTTGTGGCTCGTTTTCGTGGCCGCCAAAGTAAGAAGCATCGTAAGAGGCTTCTTCGTAAGCTGCAGGGGGTGCAGCAGCAGTGGCCTGGAGAGGTGCCGAGGCTGGTGCTGTTGCAGTTGCCTGCTCTGCCGCCAAAAGTTGCTGAATCTCTTCTTCGGTATGCTGCGATAGCGCAGCTAGTTCGCGGCATAGCAGCTTTTTAAAGGAGCCCTCTTGCATTGGTAGCAGGTATGCCACTGTGTCGCGTGCAAAGGCCGAGCGTTTTTCGATGGTTTCTAACTGGTGCCCATTGCTGAGATGGTGAAAAAGAAACTCGGATAAGGGCATAGCATCATCGGCTAGGGCTAAAAAAGCCTCGCGGCCTTGGTGCTGCACCATGGAATCAGGGTCTTCACCATCGGGTAAAAATAGAAAGCTGGCGCTTTTGCCACTTTCCAGCACTGGCAGTGCGTTTTCCAAGGCACGCCAAGCGGCGTCGCGGCCTGCACGGTCGCCGTCAAAGCAAAAAACGATGTTATCAACCAGGCGGAATAAGCGTGTGAGGTGCTGCGCTGTGGTGGCCGTGCCAAGGGTGGCAACTACATTATGGATGTTATGCTGTGCCATGGCGATAACATCCATGTAGCCTTCTACAACAAACACTCGGTTGCTATTATCACGGCTTTGGCGCCATTCCCAGATACCATACAGTTCGCGGCTTTTATTGAATAATGGGGTTTCTGGTGAGTTAAGGTATTTTGGCCGGCCATCGCCGAGCAGGCGCCCGCCAAAAGCAATAGTGTCGCCTCTAGGGTTGCGGATAGGAAACATAATGCGATCACGAAATTTGTCGTAAACGCGGCCGGTATCATCGCGGCGCACTAATAAGCCGGCGGTAATGGCGTTGGCTAAGCTTTGTTCGTTTAAAGAAAGGTGGCTCATGAGGTTGTTGTAGCCAGGTGGTGCATAGCCCAGGCCAAAACGGGCTGCCACTTGCCCCGTGATGTTGCGCCCCTTGAGGTAGTTAACAGCAGGCTGGCGTTCTGTGGCGGTGCGTAGTTGTTGGCGGTAAAACCGGTCAGCCCTTTCCATGAGCGCAGTGAGAGTGCTTGCTTGCTCGCGACGGGCTTTTTGTTCGCGGGTTTCTTCCTGTTTTGGCACTTCTAGGCCCGCTTGCTGAGCAAGGGTTTCAATGGCTTCAGGGAAATTAATGGCATCGAATTCCATTAGGAAGGTAATGGCATTGCCGCCTGCTTGGCAGCCAAAGCAGTGGTAAAACTGTTTGTCTTGCGATACAGAGAAAGATGGGGTTTTTTCATCGTGGAAAGGGCAGCAGGCAGTGTAATTGCGGCCTGCTTTTTTTAGTGGTACGCGGGTGTTGATAAGCTCCACAATATCTGTGCGCTGCAAAACTTCATCAATAAAAATGTCGGGGATGCGTGCCATTGGTGCTCCATGTGAGCAATGGAGTGGTTTACTATCGCTAGCATATGTTTTTGATGGCGACAAGAAAACCGGTGTCTTGTGAAAAGCACCGGTATCTTGTTAACCCGCAAAAAGTGGGGTTGTTATGTCAGGTTTTAAGCCTTAGTAAAGACGCTTACGGTGTAGCTGCTCGCGCGATACTTTTTTCATGTGGCGCTTAACAGCAGCTGCGCGTTTGCGTTTACGTTCTTGAGTTGGTTTTTCGTAATATTCGCGGCGGCGAACTTCCGCTAACACGCCTGCTTTCTCACAGGAGCGCTTGAAACGACGTAGTGCTACGTCAAATGGTTCGCCTTCTTTTACTCGTACTTGCGGCATGCAAAATCACCTTTTAAATGTCAGCTACCTCACTGCATGTGGGCAGCAGATCGAAATTAGTTGTCGCCGTCTTGACACGGGGATGCAGCATTATACTTAACCCGTTACATAACGCAAATAACAATGTGCCAAGGGTGCAGAAAGCGCAAGCATATAAAATACAGCGGCTGCTAACAAGCGTGGGCGCTTTTCGTTATCATGCGCCCAAGGAGAAAATGTATGCGTGTATTAGGAATTGAAACCAGTTGTGATGAAACCGGTGTGGCTATTTATGATAGCGAAGCAGGCTTGTTGGCGGAAGCCTTGCATAGCCAAATTGCGATGCATGCAAAGTTTGGCGGGGTAGTGCCGGAGCTTGCAAGCCGTGATCACGTGCGCCGTTTGTTGCCACTCATCAACCAAGTGTTAGCACAGGCCAACCTTGCACCGCAGGATATTGATGGTGTGGCCTATACCGCGGGGCCAGGTTTGGCTGGAGCTTTATTGGTAGGTGCAAGCACCGCCAGGGCGCTTGCATGGAGTTGGGGTGTGCCCGCCGTGGCTGTGCACCACATGGAAGGCCATTTGCTGGCCCCATTATTGGAGGACACAGCGCCCGATTTCCCGTTTACCGCTTTATTGGTGAGTGGAGGGCATACACAATTGTTAGCAGCGGAGGCGTTGGGTGATTACCGATTATTGGGTGAATCGCTTGATGATGCTGCTGGCGAGGCTTTTGATAAAGCCGCTAAGATGATGGGCCTTGGTTATCCCGGCGGCCCAAATATAGCAGCGTATGCCGAGCGTGGCATAGCAAACCGTTTTGTATTCCCCAGGCCTATGGTGGATAGGCCTGGGCTTGATATGAGCTTTTCGGGTTTGAAAACCTATTGCTTAAATACCGTGATGGAGTGTGGCGGCGAGGCAGGCATGACAGAGCAAGATAAAGCCGATATAGCCCATGCGTTCCAAGAGGCGGTGGCTGAAACCTTGTACATTAAATGCCGCCGTGCATTGCAGGAAACGGGGCATAACGTGCTAGTTATGGCAGGTGGGGTAAGTGCTAACTTGCGGCTGCGGGAGCGCTTGGCCGAAGGCTTAGGGAAAATGGGTGTGGCAGTGCATTATCCGCGCCATCACTTGTGCACGGATAACGGGGCAATGATTGCTTTTGCTGGGTGTTTACGCTTGCTGGGCGGCGAGCAACAAGAAAACCTGCACATTCGTGTGCGTGCACGTTGGCCTTTAACAGAGTTGGCGCCTATTGCTTCTTAAAGCCTAGCTCTTCGCCTTTTAGCAAGTTGCGAATATTGCTGTGGTGGCGAACAAGTAAAGTGGCGGCTAGCAAGCTGATAGGAAGGGCCGAGCTAGGCAGTATCGCCCAGCTGCAGATTGGCACCACCACAAATGCCGCCATGGAAGCGAGTGAGGAAATGCGGCTGCTAAAGAACACTATAATCCAACTGAAGGCCGCTATAAGGCCAAGGGGTAGATGCAGTGCAAATAACACACCAAAAGCTGTGGCCACCCCCTTGCCGCCTTGGAAACGAAAAAAAACAGGCAGTAAATGGCCAAGGAAAGCAGCAAGGCCAACCCAGGCGGCGGCGCTCGTGCTAAAGCCGAGGGCAAGAGTTAACAGCACAGGCAGCACCCCTTTTAGAATGTCGCCAAGCAAGGTTAGCGCTGCAGGGCCGCGGCCAGCGATGCGCATCACATTGGTTGCACCAGGGTTGTTGGAGCCTTCTGTGCGAGGGTCGGGGAAGCCAAGCAGCGTGCACACTAATACAGCGCTCGAAATTGAGCCAAGTAAGTAGGCGCCAATTAACAGGCTAAGGAAACTCCCAATAGGGCCCATAAATGCGGTAAACTCCACCAGTTATTCCTCCGAGCGGGTGTGCTGCCAATCAGTGTACAGCTTCTCTTAACAGAATAGGGCAATTAAATGGATATCGTCTACATTCGTGACTTAAAAGTCGACACCGTTATTGGCATTTTCGATTGGGAACGTAAAATTCGCCAAACAGTGAGCCTTGATCTTGAAATGGCCACGGATATACGTGCAGCTGCTGCCACTGACGACATTAGTAAAACGCTTGACTATAAAGCGGTGGGTAAACGCCTTATTCAGTTTATTCGTGCAGCTGAATACGAATTGGTGGAAACACTGATCGAAAAAGTAGCGGAGATAGTTCTCAACGAGTTTTCTGTGCCATGGGTGCGTGTGCGGTTATCTAAGCCAGGTGCGCTGCGTGGTTCACAAGATGTTGGGGTAATTATTGAACGAGGGCAGCGGAGCGCATAATGGCTGATCCCACACGGGTTTATTTGAGTTTAGGCTCAAATATTAATCGTGAACACAACATTCTTTCGGGGTTAGATGCCATTGCTGAGCAATTTGGCGATGTGAGCATTAGCCCTATTTATGAAAGCGAATCGGTGGGCTTTGATGGTTCACCGTTTTACAATTTAGTGGCCGTCATGTGCACTACGCTAGGCGTGGGCGAATTGGTGGATGCCTTGCACGCCATTGAGGCAGCACATGGGCGTACACGGCAAGAGAAAAAGTTTGCTAGCCGCACCTTAGATATGGACGTGCTGACCTATGGTGATGCCAAAGGCGTGGTAGATGGCATTACTTTGCCGCGCGAAGAGATCCTGCACAATGCGTTTGTGTTGCGCCCGCTGGTGGATGTGGCGGCGCAAGAAAAGCATCCAGCATTAGGTATTACCTACGCTGAATTGTTAGCACAGAAAGATTTTTCTGCGCAAAAACTTTGGCAGGTGCCATTGCTATGGCCGCGCTAATTACCCGCTAATACCAAACCGCGGCCGCCATCTACTGGCAGAATGTGGCCGGTGATGAAGGTAGCCTCTGTGGCAAGCCAATATACTGCTGCTGCTATTTCTTCTGCTGTGCCACAGCGCTTCAGCGGTGTGGCGGCAACAATACTATCGGCATTATCCTGCCCAGCGCTAGGCCATAAAATGGCGCCTGGGGCCACGCCATTAACACGCACATGCGGGCCTAAATCTCGTGCTAGGTTGCGTGTTAATGCCGCAAGGCCCGCTTTGGCGGCGCAGTAAATTGTATGCTCGGGCAAGGTGTGGCTTGCGTAAAGATCCACCATGTTTACGATGCTGGCGCAAGGGCTTTTGCGTAGCACAGGTAAGAGGGCTTGGGTTAATAGCAAAGGCGCTTTTAAGTTGCTGCCCATTAGTACATGCCAATGTTGTTCGGTTGCTTGGCCCATGGGTGTGGGGTAAAACTGCGAGGCGTTGTTGATTAAAACGTCGAGCTGCCCCCAATGGTTGCTAGCAGCTTGTGCTAAAGCCTCTGTTTCTTTGTTGTTTAGCAAGTTGGCTTGCAGTGCGTGGGCTGAATTGGCACGGCGCTGATTAAGGCGGGCCACCAAAGCTTCGGCATCGGTTTCACTATGTTGGTAGTGCACTAATACGCGAAAACCACGCTGGTGGAAATATTCTGCGGTGGCGGCACCTAAACGGCGGGCAGCCCCAGTAATTAAGACAACGTTGCCCATTGCTGCTTGAACTCCTTAATGGCTGCTATGCGCGCTTGCTGGATGGCTTCGCCAAGGGCGGGCCCACTAAATTTTGCTTGCAACGCAGGCATATCAATGTGTTGTGCTGCGTTTAATGCATCGAGTAAAAACGGCGCTTGTGGATAAGGTTCTTCTTCGCGCCCTGTTCTGCCACGTGCGTCTGCGGTGCACGCTTGTAAAAACTGCTGAAAACGTTCTGGGCGGCGCAAGGCATCTGTGGCACGAAACAGCTTCCAAATGGTGTTGGGGCGCAGTTCTAACGCGCGGTGCACATGGGTATGCCACTCGCAGGTAAGCAGCCCGAGTTGCTCGTATTGTTTAGGCACGCGCAACCGTTTGCACAGGGTTGTTACTAACCGCAGGCCCTTTTTTTCGTGCGCTATGTGTTGTGGCCAAGCATGTTCGGGTGTGAGCCCTTTGCCTAGATCATGCACTAGCACTGCAAAACGAGTGGCTACGCTATAGCCCGCTTTTGCCGCCACCGCTAGGGCAAGGTATTGGTGTTCCAAGGTGTCGATTTCTGGGTGATACAGCTTAGGTTGGGGCACACCACGCAGGCTAGCTAACTCTGGGAATAAAATAGCTAAAGCGCCGCACTGTTCAAGGATATGGAAATAAATGTGTGGGTTGGCTTCGCCCAAGGCTGTGTGTGTTTCTTGCCACAGGCGCTCAGGGGCAATGCTTAGCAGCTCGGCCTTGGTGCTGAGTGTGCGCATTAAGGCGAGGGTGCTTTCGGCGACGGTAAAACCTAAGTGATGAAAGCGTGCGGCAAAGCGTGCTACGCGTAAAACGCGCAGAGGGTCCTCGGCAAAGGCTGGGCTCACGTGGCGTAACACTTTAGCTGTTAAATCTGCCTGCCCGCCGTAAGGATCGATAATACGGCCATCTGCTGCTTGGGCCATGGCATTGATGGTAAGGTCGCGGCGTTGGAGGTCTTCCTCTAGGGTAACGCTTGGGTGCGCATGCAAGCTAAAGCCATGGTAGCCATGCCCAGTTTTGCGCTCAGTGCGGGCTAAGGCGTACTCTTCTTTGCTTGTTGGGTGCAAAAAAACGGGGAAGTCTTTGCCCACCTGGTGGAACCCCAGGGCCAACATATCTTGCTCTGTGCTGCCCACCACCACCCAATCTCGCTCGTGAATAGGCAAGCCGAGCAGTGCATCGCGCACAGCACCACCAACCAAGTACGTTGATAGATTGTTCATTGGTAATGCAGCTCCAAGATGAAAATAGGGAAGGCAAGCACTCTATCACACTTACTTGGCAGGCAAAGCGCCAACGTATAAGGAAATTATGATATGAGTCGGTTACCATACGCTCGAATTGAATTCACCCATTGATTGAGAAGTAGAGACAATATGCCAATTACAGTATGGGGGCTAGCCATTGCCCAAGCTTTGTTAGGCACCGGTAATATTTTGCTCGTGACAGTAACGGCGCTTGTGGGTAAGCAGTTAGCCAGCCACCCTGCGTTAATTACAGTACCCATTGCCCTGCAGTTTGTGGGCACCATTTTATCTACTCTACCAGCAGCGCATATTATGCAGCGTTTCGGCCGTAAGCTAGGCTTTGTTCTGGGCAATAGCATCGGCATCATTGGCGCCTATTTTGCTTTGCAAGGATTAACACAAGGCAGCCTTGTGGGTTATGCCATGGGCACCTTTTTAATTGGTATGGCGGTGGGAGTGGGGCAGCAGTATCGCTTTGCAGCTATTGATGCGGCATCGGTAGAGCAGCGCCCGCGGGCCATTAGTATGGTGATGGCAGGTGGTGTGCTTGCTGCTATTTTAGGGCCTAACCTAGCGGTATGGTTTCAAAATTGGTCGGCAACAAACCCTTATGTGGGGGCATTTTATGGCCTATTGATATTGTATGTGATAGCCCTCGCGCTGATTTTATTTTTGCCATTAACGAAGGCGCCGAAAACAGCAAAAAATGTGCAGTTAAGAACGTATGGAGAATTGTTCCAGCAGCCCTTGCTGCTTGGTGCTGTGGTGTCGGGCATGATTGGCTACGGCATTATGGTGCTGTTAATGACCGGTACGCCATTAATCATGGAGGAAAACCAGCAAGCATTCCCGGCAATTGCTCAGGTGGTGCAGTGGCACGTGCTGGGTATGTTTGCACCGTCGTTTTTCACGGGGCATTTAATCCGCCGCTTCACGGGGCGCCGCGTGATCTTATGGGGCTGTGCCTTGCTGTTAATTAGTGCGGTGGTCAACATATTGGGCGTGAGTTATTGGTACTTTCTTGTGAGTATGTTGCTACTAGGAGTGGGTTGGAACTTTACTTTTATTGGCGCTACCCATTTACTTACCTTCACTTATAGCACGGAAGAACAAGGTAAAGTGCAGGGCATGAACGAATTTATGGTGTTCACTGCAGCAGCTATTGGTAGCTTGTTTGCTGGCCAGGGCATTGCTTGGTTTGGTTGGACGGCATTAAATATTTTTGCTATCGCTTGGGTGCTTGTTGCAGCCTGGGTTATTTATCGCTTGCAAGACCCAGTTGGGCGGCAAGCTTAAACTAAAAGGCGCTATCTACATAGCGCCTTTTTTTGCTGTTATTGTGCTGTTAAGCCAAGGGGTAAGCTGTTCTCCTGAGGGATTTTTCGGGCAATATCCTGTAGGGCGCTTTGTAGCATTTCCTCCACCGTGGGGTGATACCAAGGCATTTCCATTAGGCTGTGTGCTGTTTCGCCGCGGCCGATAGCAAGAGAAAGCAGGCTAGCAATATGTTCTGCGCGCTCGCCAAACATGGCGGCGCCAAGCAGTTGGCCAGAGTTAGCATCTGCATAGAGTTTTAAAATCTCGCTACCGTCGCCAATAATGCGGCTGCGGCCATTGGCTTTGCCTAGGGCGGTGCCCACTAAAATGTCGCGCTCTTGTAGTTCGTTCCAACTAGCGCCAACGCTAATAATGTCTGGTGCCGTAAAGGCAATGGCAATGTTAGTTTTGCGAGCAAAAGCAACAGTTTCTGCTTGGCTAGCGTTATAGCCCGCCATGGCGCCTTCATCGGCTGCTTCATGCATCAAAGTGCGTTCGTGGTTTATATCACCCACGATATAAATAGGCAGGTTGCCTATTTGCATGGTGTGGGGGTTATACAGCACTTGCCCGTGGTCGTTGGTGGGAATGCCTGCTGCATGAATGTTTAGGGAGCTTAAGTTGGGGCGGCGGCCAAGGGCAGCAAGCAATAAATCGATCTCGTATTTTTCGCCACCAGCTTGCATCAACAAGCCCTCACCATGTGGGGTAATCTCGGCCGATTCGCCAAGGTGAAAGGTAAATTCTTGGCGCAAGCGGGTAATGGCGTGTTCGTTAACTTCTGGGTCTTGAATGCCACCAATAGTGTGGGCAATGTCGGCTCCCACTACTTTTATGCCTAAGCGTGATAGGGCCAATCCCATTTCTAGGCCAATGGCGCCAAGCCCCAAAATGCCTAGGCGTTTAGGTAAAGCTTCTAATTCGAAGAGTTGATCGGTGGTGATGGTGCGGTCGGCAATGTTGTTAAGCCAACTTGGCAGCACGGGGCTTGAGCCTGCAGCAATGATAATGCGCTCGGCGGTGATGATTAATTCGCTGCCATCTTGTTGCGTTACTTTTAAGGTATTGGCGTTAACAAATTGGGCCTGCCCCATAATCAGGTTGTCACCCGCGGCTCGGCGCGCGTTATCGGCAGCACCACCGGCGAAACTGTCGCGTTGGCGCTTTACTTCAGCCCATGCTTTGGTGGTATCAATAGTAAGGTGTTTAGCGCCGCTAATGCCAAATGCGGGGAATTGTTGTTGGCTTTGCCAGGCTGCGCCTGCGTGTAACGCCACCTTGGAAGGCATGCAGCCCACGCGGGCGCAGGTGGTGCCTAGTGGGCCCTGATCGATTAAGAGAAAGGTTTTTTTTGCGCGTTTTACTTCACGTAGCGCGTAAAGCCCGCCTGTGCCCGCGCCAATAATGGCCACGTTTGTAGTGAGGGTGTTCGCCATGGTGCCTCCTGTTGTGCGTAATTCATTAGTTGCTAATGTTTATAACATTTAATGAGCTTACTGCACAGGGTAGGAGGTTTGTTGAGGCTTGCAAGAAGAGTTTTAGAGCCGCCAGCTAGCGATGATGTGCTGTTGCATGCGTCGTTTTGGCACCTCGCGCTGGGGCACCGCAAAGTGGCTAACGGTGATGCCTTGGCGGCGCATTTCATCGCGGTTGCCGGCAAGCAGAGGGTGCCATGCAGCTAGTGGCCGGCCTTCGTGCACGCGGCGGTAAGCACAGGAGTCAGGTAGCCAAGTATATTGTGGCACGTTGTTGGGCGTTAGCTTATGGCAGGTGGGCACGCGGCGTAGGCGGTTGTTGTAGTCTTGGCAGCGGTCGTTGTCGATATCTAACAGCTCGCAAGCGATGCCATAAACGGTTACCTCGTTATTTTCAACTTCACGAATAAGGCAGCACTGGGCGCAGCCATCACACAGGGCTTCCCACTCTTTTGCATTAAGCTCTCCGAGGGAGTAATGCTCCCAAAATTTTTCGCGCATAGTTAAACCTGATACAAGGGGCTGGGCGGACGTTCGCCGTAGTTAGGCGCATATTCTACGATTTGCCTAACATAAAGGCTAATAGGCGTGTAATAAGGTGTAAGGTTGGAGCTTTGTTTCGTGCGAAAGGTGGCACTTTGCGTTAGGGTGATTAGCCCTGTTAAAAGCTTAAATGTGAATGATATGAAGCAAACAAAACTAGCTGTGTCGTTGTTGGTGCTATTGGTGTTGGTTGGCTGTGATAAGCCAGCTGTGAGCACGCAAGCTTTTGCTGAGCCTGAAGTAGGTTTTCGTGCTCAAGGCAATGAGCCGTTTTGGACGGTGGTGGTTGCAGATGAAGGCTTACTTTATAAAACACCGGAGCATTTGTCAGGAAATGTGCTTGCAGCCACTAAGAAGCATCAGCACGGTGCTTGGGTGTATACCGCCGAATGGGCCGGGCAGCCTTTTATATTAAATGTGCAACAAGAGCCCTGCGAAGATGATATGTCGGGTTGGCAGTTTAACTACACTACACAACTTACCGTTGAAGGGCAGACCCACAAAGGGTGCGGTAACGCACTAGGGGAAGGTTATGGCGAGCCTTAAACCTACGGGGTGTTTTTATGCCACTTCGCCTTTTGGCGATATTGTTGGCGTAGTGTCCGATGAAGGTTTGTTGTCGCTTACTTTGGTAGCTAGCATGGCAGAGCCTATCAAACTGCCCCAAATTAGCGCCGCTGCACAGCAACGTTATCAAGCCGCAATCGATGCAATATATGCTGGCGCATCGCCCCCTTGGTGGCCAACCCTGCAACCTCAAGGAACCGCTTTCCAACAGCGTGTATGGCAAGGCTTATTGCAAATACCGAAGGGCGAAGTGTGGAGTTATGGCGAACTGGCAGAATTTATCGGTGCACCGAAAGTAGCGGCGCGTGCGGTGGGTTCTGCCTGTGGGCGTAACCCTATTGCTTTATTTATCCCTTGCCACCGTGTTGTGCGCCAGAATGGTGGTTTGGGTGGTTTTGGCTGGGGCTTAGCAATGAAGCGTCACCTGCTAAATAATGAAGGTATTAGCCTAGTAAATGACGAGGTACGCAAACAAACACAGTGACAGTAGAACTGTTAGAAATACGGCAACATCTTAAGCGCTTTGCTCCGTTTCGCCATCTTTCTGATGCAATGCTTGATGACGTGGCTACCTCGGTAGAGGTGGGCTACTTTCAAGCAGGCACCGAAATTCTTAGTTATGGTGAGGCCATTGCAGATTTGCATTATATCCGCAGCGGGGCAGTGGAGGTGTATCGCTATAATGGTGAATTATATAACCGTATTGCAGAGGGCGATATTTTTGGCGAAACAGGGCTGTTGCGCCAAGGTAAAATCCGCCTGCCTGTAACGGCTATCGAAGACACACTAATTTATTTTATTCCCGCTGCCATGTTTTTTCGGCTGTGTGAAGAAGACGAAGAGTTTGCTGACTTTGTTGAGTTGCAAGGTGCACGTTTGCAGGCCGCCATGAACAAGCACTACTACGAACACGACCTCATTCTTACCCGCATTCGCTCATTAGTGGCGCGCCGCCCATTAATGGTGTTAGCCACAGATAGCATTCAACAAGTTGCCCAGCGCATGAATGATATGCATGTTACTTCAGCATTAGTAATAACAGAGAGCGATAAGGCGCGGGAGTCGTTTCATGATGACACGGGCGCACCATGGCGAGTGATGGGTATTGTGACAGATAAGGATTTCCGCACGCGCGTGGCGGCAGAGGGGCTGCCTATTACCGAGCCTGTGGGGGAAGTGGTTACGCCGGGGTTAATCTCGGTGCAAACCGATGCCTCTGTATATGAAGCCATGCTGACCATGCTGCGCAACAATTTGCACCATTTGGCTGTGCTTAAAAAACGCCAGCCAGTGGGCTTGTTAGATTTATCCGACATTGTGCGTTTTGAAACCCAAAGCAGCCTTTATTTGGTTGATAATATTTTCAATCAAACCACTGTGGCGGGCCTTGCCGCTTTGCGCACCCCTGTGCGTGAGGCGTTTGTGCACATGGTGGCAAAAGGAGATAGCGCGCAAATGATTGGTAGCGCTTTGTCGATTTTTGCCCGCAGTTTTGCCCAACGTTTATTAGAGCTTGCCGAGGAACAACTTGGCCCGCCGCCAGTGCCTTATTGTTTTATGTCGTTAGGCTCTATGGCTCGCCATGAACAAAGTTTGCTCACCGACCAAGATAACGCCTTGGTGCTTGATGATAGTTTTGATGCCACAAAACATGATGCGTATTTTGTGCAATTAGCTACCTTTGTGAGTGATGGTTTGCATGCCTGTGGTTACCCTTACTGCGATGG
>Ga0079226_10001810_pt1 | contig 16433 bp, 11 predicted proteins | sample Poulit2014_FD_76345 | JGI IMG/M metagenome (GOLD analysis project Ga0079226, IMG submission 76345) | Agricultural soil microbial communities from Georgia to study Nitrogen management - Poultry litter 2014 | ecosystem: Environmental > Terrestrial > Soil > Agricultural land | place: USA: Georgia...
TAAAAAAAGTTTACAATTAAATTAATAAAAATAAAATCCTGGAATATTTCAGTATTTTTTACTTTATTAAATATATATTTATCTTTGTAGTAATGCTACTGTTTCTACGTGTGTTGTCGCTACTATGGGAAGATGATTTATTTACATGGTTACTAGTATAGGAAGACAATTCAGAAGAGTCTTTCCCTATTATTTTGTTTTTAGAACTAGAATTTTTCCTTGGTGTCTTAAATTTCTCTCCATCTAAATCATCCTTAAAGCCAGTCTTATATACAAAGGTAAGCTTATATGGATCTACATCACCATTTTCATCTATTTCTCCAACAATTACCTTCTCTACAATACTTTCAAACACATACCTATCAAATTCTTTTAAGACTTCCTTTCTTTCAAGCATGGTCTTAAAAGTTTTCATCCTACTTTTTATTTCATTCTTATTTTTCAAGTTATATTCCAGAGCTTCTTTTTCTTTGCTTTTCTCTGAATATTGCTTCCGTAGGGATAGGTATTTCTCTTCATATAGTTCACTATCTATTTTTTCTTCTAATCTTAAGTCAACTAAGGAATTTTGCTTGTTTGTAATCTTAGATATCTCTCTTTCTAATTTTCTAATATTTTTCTCTAGTGTATTATCATTTAAAGTTGATTCTATCAATTCTAAGAACTTGTTTACAATATCCTTATTATTTGAAGTAAGTTGTCTGTAGCTCTCTAAAAATGCTTTTTCTATTGCTATTTCCTCTATCCCCTTGCTATTAGGACAAAACTTTTTCCCCTTCTTGGTTCCAGTTACACATTGCCAAATAGTCTTCTTGTATTGGGAGTTACTATGCCAGGACCTTCTAGATAAATTTGAACCACAGAAGCCACATTCTAATAGACAGGAAAAAGCAAATTCCCTACTGAATTTTTCTCTTTTCCCATCTTTAGACTTTACAGTATTTCTATTCTTGGCTCTTCTAAGTCTAATTGCTTGAGCTTTGTCAAAATCATCTTCACTTATAATTGGCTCATGATGTTCCTTTATATAAAATTTATCTTCTTCACCAAAGTTGTCTAATCTTCTTTTAGTAATAGGGTCAACAGTAAAGGTTTTTCCCATTAGAAGATCCCCTTTGTATTTTTCATTCTTTATAATTCCTAAGACAGTAGTTGCTGACCATTTGCTACTATCTCTTGGTGATTTATATCCAAGGTTTTCTAGTTCTCTGCCTATTACACTACCACCTGCTCCTTCCAAATACCTCTTAAATATATACCTTACTATTTCGGCTTCATCCTCATTTATTGAAATACTCTTAGTTTCTTTATCATAATCATAGCCTAGACATCCATGAAAACCAACTAGCTCTCCTCTTTGCATTTTCATCTTCAAGCCCTTCTTTACATTAGCTGAAATATTTTCAACCTCTTGCTGTGCAACAGAGCTAAGTATAACTAAAAGTAGTTCACCATCCATGGTCAATGTATTAATATTTTCTTCTTCAAAAAATACTGCTACATTCATTTCTTTTAGTCGTCTCACATACTTTAGTGTATCCAAAGTGTTTCTAGCAAACCTAGATATAGATTTCGTAATAACCATATCTATATCTCCATTCATACAATCATTTATCAGTCTTTGAAAATCAAGTCTTTTATCTACCTGGGTGCCTGTAATAGCTTCATCGGCATAGATTCCTGCCATGGTCCAGTCAGAATTTTCATTGATTAAACCTGTATAGTATTTTACTTGAGAGTGATAGCTCTGAAGCTGATCTTCACTATCAGTACTTACCCTACAATAAGCTGCAACTCTTTTAAGATTAATTTCTATACCATTTCTACAAGCACTTAAAAGTCCACCACCTTTTATAACTTCAACTTTCTTCATAAGATCCCTCCCGTTTTGTATTCCTTTATACAGTTCTACTTTAACATATTAAGCATAATTTAGCAGGTCAAATCTGAAGATATATTATATTTTTTCATAAGAACCTCTTTAATCTTAAAATATTCTCTTTTGTCTATTAGTTTTTCTATTAATAATTGTCTAAGCATAACAAGTTGGATGCTATATTCTAATATGTCATTCATTTTTTCCCCCTCCTTTAAAATTTGTAGCGAAAATTTTATTTATCTACCGAAGGTTACTTATTTCTCCCTTATATATAAAAGTGAAAATAATGCCCACTTGATTCGCTATTTTAAAAAGATTTTAGGAATTTAAATGAAAATAGACACAGAAAAAAGCGATTGCTCTAAGAAAAATTATTCTTAAATCAATCGCTTTGTTTATTCACAGCAACAACATTTCCTGTTACATATATCTACAAGTCCAGTTAATTTTTATCTATTCTCCATGTGACCCTACGTACTCTTTGTATTTATTCCTCCAGTAATTTCAGCATCTTCTAAATGAAACACCCCATTTATCTCTAGTCTGTCATAATTGTTTGTATGCCCTCCAATTATTTGCTTCTCACCTAATACAGTCCATATGATTGTTAGCTTGTTTTCTTGTAAATATTTTAAGAAAGGAATCTTTCTTATTAATAAATGAGACTTTGAATTATAATAAACACTAGTATCAAAACAAATGACTTCATTAGTGCTATTTAAAAATTCTCCTTCTTTTCTGCTATATTTTAGATTCATATCTCTATAAATATTTGTACAAGGTTTTAGAAATCTGATAGCATCTTCTTTTGATTTATCAAATTCTTCTTCCCACAAAAATGATTCAGTAGGAACAATTACTTTTGCAATATGTTGATTTGAATTAGGGTCAATAACATCACGCCATTCGAGCCCATTATAATATTCATTCATAAAATATTGGTGGGCCTGTGACCAGTAGTATTCTCTGCTAAATATTTCATATCTATCACTACTTTCAGGCATCCATCTACCCATAAAATCTTGTTGGACTGCCCAATCTTTTAATACCTGAAAATCTTTCTCATTAACAATATAACTTCTTACCTGGGTCCAAAATCTCTTATGGGGATAGTTCCATCTTTCTTCTCCAATTTTTTTCGGCTCTGCCCATTCAGGATAACTCTCAAGAACTAACCATTTTTCACGTTGTTCATCTTCCACTTCAATTAGATTTTCAAACTTCGGTAAATCAGTAGAGTTTTTAAACCAATCTTTATCTGGACAATCCCAATTGAATGAACTCCTTGTTTGCCACCAAAATTCTTCATTCACATCTTCATCATTACTTCCAGTTTTATGAATAATCATAGTTGGATCTATATCCCTAATATAGGGACTCCATGGTCCTTGATATGGTTCTTCTTTTTCTTTTTTATAACTGTATTCTTCATATTTTTTGAAATTATCCGATACGCGTGCAACCATCTCATATAAAGCTATCCATTGATATTTTTTACCTATACGTTCGATACTTGAAGCACTTCTTCCATATGAACCTATATCACGATCATATTTCCCATGTTTTTCAACATCATAACCATACTTCTCAAATATCCACTCGATTGCAAGATTGCTTAGGTCATCTGTATTGACATCCCAAGCCCGCAAAGCACTCTCAAAGGTATATCTCCCAAAATCCCCATATCCACCTGTTCCTCTACCATATTCAGTCGTCATTGAACTAAGGATTTTATTTTGAGACCAGTAATAGTCTGGAAAATTCTTTTTATAATCGAATCTATATTTTGCATCAATTTCTTGATTGGTTAGTATTTTTGTAGAGAAAGTACTCTTATATGGGGGTCTTACTAAATTAATGTCAAAGGAAAGGGTATAGCCCAAATAATACGTATATTCTATAATCCCACGGGCGTAATCACGCAACAACACGTGCGGATAAACTTCATCTTTGTCCTTAAAAATAATTTTAAATATATATTCACTTAATTCTACAAATAAATCCTTTTGCTCACTCCTTAAGACACATCCATAAGCAACTGCGAATAATCTTTCATATACATAAGGATCATTTACATCTTCAAATATTTCCAAGATCCTTATTAAAGCATTTATCCTATCTTGCAATAAGCATACTAATGCTTTCGTTGAACAATCACGCAACTGTCGATTTGTTGAAGTATGAAACCATGCTATCGCTATACTCGCAAGCTCAATTGACTCATCCGAAACATATGATTTATCATTTTCATTCCAGGCCCAATCAATCAGACGCTTTACTGCTGACTCATCGCTAAATTTATTTTTCAAAAGTTCAGTCCATTCAGCATCTCTATCCTGCATAGAAAATTCCATTAAGTTTTTGTGCAAAAATTTGGAATTAAAAAAGTGACCTGGTAATGCCGCAACAGAAAGAATTGTCTCCCAGAATAATTCATAAGTGCCATTATAAGAAAATACAAATTTATTTACATAGGCTATTGATTTATCATTTATACTATCTAATTTACGCCAGAGTAGACTTTCAATAAATGATTCAACAACAGGATATTCCCCCTTAAGATCAGGCATAAACTCAAATAACTCTTTACTATAAATTTCTGGAACTTGGATTGAAAATGCATCTATCAACCTTCTATTTGAATATATCGATTTTTCAGTATCAATGTATTTATAAAGATTACCGCCTTCTTTAAACTCTTCTTCAATATTTGGATATTTTTCCAATAAATATTGTGCCATTAAATGATCCTCAAATCGTTCATAAGCAAAGTAGACACCTTCTTGATATTGGTTATTCGATTTCCAAAATAAGTTTTTGGACAATACTCCCTCTACTATTAAGTTCTCAATAAATCCTTTTTTTTCAGTATATTTTGAGGCTACCTCTTCAATAAGGTCATAGGCAATTTCGTATGGTACATACCATACATCATTTTCGATTTTATACTGAATTAAGGCATTTACTGACCTTTGAACCAATTTTATACTGCTCGAATAGTCTACAGAATTTGGTTTAGACAAAACTTCATTTACACCATTTAAGAAAAAATCTATGACTGAGGTTATCCCTTGAAGTCCATCCGGTATTCTGTTTAAACCTGCTTTTTTTATTCCCTCACAGAAGAGCTTTAAAAAAAGAGGGTTTTGAAACTCGTGATATAGTAAGGGAACATTAGGCAATTCTATCTTATAATTATTAAAAAAGAGCCTACTCGCCTCGTATTCAACATTTCTAAAACCATAGAGCGTATGACTGATAATGCCCTCACAGATATCATCAGGAAAAATTAATGCCTTATATGATGAACGAACTGTTACAACTAAACCTAGCCATTCATATTTTTTAATTTCATAAATAAAACTTCTAATAAAATTTGGCCAAAAATATCTTCCTCTACCTTCATTAATCGCATCAATAAATAATATAATCCTTTTTTTAGACTTCTCCCCACGTTCATTAAGGGTATTTAAAAATTCCTCTGTTTTAGAATTGATTTGAAGAATCTTAAATATCTGAGTCCACGGATTTTCATCTATCAAGAGGTGCTGACCCAGAATAAAAATACTTTCATAATCATCACTCATACGTTTGGAAACAATATCACCGACCATATGTGACTTCCCTATCCCTGCCTCCCCATCGATAACCAGTATAGGATTATTAGCAAGTCGAAAGGTAGCACTATTAATAAATTCAATAAAACTCATCAGTTCATATGTAAAATCACTGATGTTTCTTATTTCAGATCCAAATTTACGATAAGTCCTATAGCTTTTTGTTTCCTTTGCTACCTTTCTTTCTTCTTCCAGATAATAGCTCTCAGCTTCTTCAACTAGTTTTCTTATTTTATCAGATATCTCTAAGAAAGAATCGATTGGGATTGTCTTAGTACCCTGAAAATTGGTCGACTTAAATCGATTAAATAATTCATCAAAATACTTCTCCAATTTTTCCATTATTTCATTTATGTTGGACATATCAGTTCTCTTTATAAGGATTTTCTTCCCTTTGATAAGAAGATTATCTAGTCTTTTAATTGCCTCCCTCTCAAATTTTGCTGAGCGACCAATTCCATCAAAAACAAATGTATCCAAAAGTTCAAAATTAACTTTTGGAGTATATCGTTCTCCTAAATCATGTATTGCAGATTGGTTTTGTTTAATAAACCATTTTTTATTTGGATTAAAGGTTATTGACTTCTCAATACGTTTTATTTTCTTATCTAGATTATTTAACGAATTATGAATATCAAAAATCTTTGCTTTATAATTTTCCTCAATAAATAGATCTTCAAGCTCTTTATCATTATTAATATTATTAACAAACAAGCTATAAAAAGTATTTAATTCCTCTTTTGATGGGATAAGAATATGAGGGTTCTCTTCAAATTTTCCTAGTAAATCTTCATCTGATAAACTAGTTTTAAAAAGTACATAATTATTCAATTCTTCAAACAGTATCTGAGAATGATAAAATGGAAACTTAGCTTCACCTTGAAAAAATGGGTGTCTCATTTCATACTCATCTATTGTTTTATTGATAATGCATACCAATCTACCTTTATATGTTTTTTTAGGGAATATAATCTTTTTTAAAAAACAATAACCCATGTCTTCAATGAATTTATCTAGAAATTTTGAAGCAATGTATGAAACTACTATCGTAGAAGTTATCATGGCATCCTCCTCCAATTATTATACTTTAACTGCCTTCATATATTAATAAGAAATTAAATTTACATGAACATTATAATTTACTTTGCCATATTAAAAATAAATGACTCCCTTATAATTTGCCTAATTAACTCTAAATCACTTTCAAGACTTTGTAAGGTCAAAGCTTTTAAGGAAATTACCTAATACACACTAATATTAGCTATAGAATGTGGTAATATAAATATGCAAATCAAATATTTAGCTTAATACCTGCTTTTAAAATAACTTTAATAGCAAGCACAGTAAGTGTAGACACACTTACGAGAAAATTGATGAAGCGGGCCCTTTTAGGTTCGCTTCTTTTTATCCAATTTTCTACTTGTTCCTATCGGAATGATTTAGGGGACACCCCTAATACCCTGTTATAAAAAGTGGCTAAGCTTTCTCTTAACCACTAAATGATTCATTAAGCTTTAAACCACTAACCTATTATTGATTTTATCAATAGTTGAAATAATATCCTTAGCTAGTTCTATATTGTTATCAAATAATTTAATTACCCCACCCTTTTTATTAAAGGGAAATTCCTGTAGTACTTCTTTTTCAATAGAACCATTTTTAACAATATAATCAATAATATTATTGACAAAGTTAATCTGATCTGAATTTAATTTTTCATCTATCAGGAATTTTGAAAACTCTCTTTTAGCAGCTTCTCTATCCATACCTGTAATACTGGCAACCAATTTCAAAAGAGGTTTATCACCATAAACTTTATGATAAGAGTCCCTATTTCCTAATTCTTCAAACAAGATTTTTTCAAAATATTTGATATCTTCTTTGGTGAGTTCTTCATTATTTCTAAGTTTGTAAATAGGCAAATCATCCCTATATTTTTTAAAATAGGATACTACTCTTTCTTTATAAGTTTCTAAATCATTAACATCATATATTGGACTTCCTTCCCTAACCCCTATTACTTCGTCCTTAAAGTCTGTATAATAAATTACCTGTCTTTCTATCTATTAGCTTAACAAGCTCTCTTAAAGCCTTTCTAACCCTTTCATAGTCAAAGAGATCCGCATCTTCCCAAAACGCTTCTTCTTGTAGCTCATAGATTAATTCCTTATTCTTTTGTACTTGTCCTATAGAACCTTTTTTCTCCAAATCATTAGCTGTTTTTTAACCCTGCTCTTTGGCTTAGAGTATGGTTTTTTCTCAAGATAGGCATATTGTATGGTGTACATTAAATAGTCAAATCCTTTGGCTAATTCATAATTATCTGTAGAAATGGAGAGATAACCTTTTTTGCTCATAAATTTCTATAAATTAGCAATATGTTATATTTTTACTGAAGCAGAGTCTTTTTATATAGATAATTTATAAACTCATCAAGTATAATTTCTTTTCTATTCTCAATATCTGATTCAACAAAATCATTATTGTTCTCAACAAAATCTAATAATTCCGCAATTTTAGTTCCTTCTTTTTTCTGTCCTCTACTATTAACATAACCTTTATAGTATTTTTTCTTATCTTCAAACCTATAATCAGATGCACGTATATTAATCTTCTTCTCAAGAAAAGATTTATTTCCTAGACTTTCTAAATTCTTTGGATTTAATAAGCTATTTTCTTCACCCTTATTCTGTCTATTCCTAGGAAAAATATGATCAATATCAAATTTAGTTTCAATGTCTAATAACTCTTGATTAGGATTCATATATGCCCACCAAGCAAGCATAGACTTTGTGATAGGACGACCATTATTGAATGCAAAACTATCAAATGCACTTCTAACAAGTTCCTTATCAAATTTATAGTTTTCAAATGTTATTGGTCTATCATTTACAATATTAATCATCTCATTATATACTGGACCCCTAAGTGCGTTAACCCCGGGATTTGCTATAGCATATGTCCATATAAATGCAATTGACTTTCCTAGAAAATCATTAAACTTATCCTGATTTAATAAACCTTCATCATCTTTGTAATGCATGAAATATACTGAAGTAAAATAAGTCCACATACCATTTGGAGCATAGTTAAGGACAAACAACTTTCTAAGAACATTCTCTGAAAATTTGTTTTGCTCCTGATTTTCAATATCATTCCAGAAACCAGCAAGCTCCATAAGATTATTGAACACACCTACTTTTTTTAGAAGCTCATAGTTATCTTTCTCATAAAATTTTCGTAATGCTTCCGTTGTTGTATTTTTATTGCCCATAAGGGCTCTTTCATAGTACATGTATCTTGTAAAAAGCTCATCCATAGGCGATCCAGCTTTAGTTTGAAACATCTCACTACAAATAGCCTCAAGCTCTCTCCACTTTTCAATAAACTGGTCCTTTTTATTATTAGAGGAGTACATTTTGTAAAACTGGGCTTTAAAAATATCTGAATCTGATAATGGTAATCCTCGATCATTCAAAGTTGAAAATATTCTTAAAGCTGTATCCTGTGATTCAGCTTCTATAGGTAATAAGATGCAGTTTTTCGTGATACGATTTGGCATATACGGAAAATATCCTGGATACTCATTTAAGAATTCATCTATTTTTTTCTGGAAATATCTAAAATTTTGTGAATATCTGCTTTTTTGATTGGTATCTGCTTTGCCAGTTTTAAGGATTGATAGAAACTCATCTTTATCATCATCTGTGGCAACTTCTGAATCAATCTTAAGCCTATTTTTGTCTGGCTTATCAAATTCATCAGTTTTCCATATGCACTGTGCAATATTCTTTTTTGTTGTAATCGACTGCTCGTCTTTCATATTTTCAAATTTATCATAGAAGGCTCTCAGCAGAAGCATGAGAGTAGTAAGCCTTTGCTGGCCATCTATAATTTCAGATTGTCTATAATCGTTCTTGAAGGTTACTATTGGCCCTAAAAAATACTCATCGTCATTAAATTTGTCTTTATCATTATCTGGGAATATAAAAGAAAATAAATCTTCCCACAAGGTGCGACATTCTTCTTCATTCCAAGCATATGGTCTCTGATAATCTGGTATTAAAAAATCAGCCTTCTTATCAGAAAACAAATCTTGTATTGTTTTTTGATCTATACTTAATTTCGACATTTTTTCCTCCTTAATTTCAATTAATTTTCCAGTTCCAGTAAAAGGTGTTAAGATTGGACTTTTAAAAGTTGTTTTATTTCTACTTTTTCTATATTTAAGTTTTCAACTTAAATATATTTTATAAGTAATGCTATTTATATATTGATAGTTTACTAACTAAACAAATAAATAAAAATATATACAATCTAAATACAAATGTTATTATTCTACATAATTATTAGTATCTTAAGTTCCTATAAAGGTATCTATAAAGAATTTTAAATAATTCGAGGGGAATGATGAATTATCTCTTTAAAGTTAACTCTATCATTCTTTAATGAAAAAATTATGCCCCAAATTTCTCATCAATAAGTTCCTGTAAATTTCCTTCTTTTGCATAAGGCGTTGTGTCTACTTGATGAAAATTCTTCCTACTAATTTCATCTCCAAAATTTCCAAATATGAATCTAATAGCAATATTATAGATAATTTCAGAAGGAGCAAAGCCATAAACTTGATTTTCCAAAATATGTTTAATTCTATCCTTGTCATTAGGAAACTCTTTCATAATTACTGGGCTATTATAAAGTTTCTTTACTATTTCAGTAATGTAAAGGCCAGACTTCATATAAATATCAATGAAAGTTTTACTAGAACCATCATATATACCAGGGTTTTCATTTTCTAATTCGTCTACCATCATTTTTACCACATTCTTAGGAGTATAGATCTGATTGGTTTCTTGTGGTGGAATATAATCAAAAATATCTTCCTTATGGTCTTCAAAGTAGTTAGCTAGCTCTTCTTTTTTATTTAAAAACTCTTGAATAGCTTGATCAAAAACAATTTCATCAAATAATCCACCTTCAAATACTTTTATTTCTCCTTCCTCTTCGTACTCCCCACCATCACGTAAGAATTTAAATTGTTCAATAGTTATTCCTGTAACTTCATTAAATACGTGTTCAGGAATATAGGAGTCAAAATTAGCCAAGGTCAAGTCTTCTTCTCCATAAGCCATAATAAAGCTTGGAATAGTTCTTGCAAAGCCTCTTAATCTAGACCTAATATCATCTTCTATTAAATTTTTTTCCTTACTTACCTTTTTTCTTTCTTGCCTTTCTACAAATTTTTTAGCCGTATCCTCAATAACCCTGCTAGTTTTCTCCTTTATTTCTTCCTTAAAATTATCTAAAATATCATCCATAGTCTTAGAAAGATTTTTATCAAGTTCTTTCTTTTCTTCTTCATTGCCTGTTCGACTAATTTTTTCCTCATATTCTCTCTTTACCTTAGCTTCATCTATTTCTTTTTGCTTTAACGATATTTCAAGTTCTTTTTCTAGATTTGTTTTTAGATTCTTTTTTGTAGAATCTATATCCCTATTAGTTACACCAATTACCTCTTTGCTATCATTGAAAATATCTTCTATTATATCGGAATTAATAATGTCATTAACTGTCTCTTTAACTAAATTCCCTTCAATACTATCTACAGCACCAGATATAGTCTCTTCAATTCCATAAATTTTATCGCCTAAAATCGCATTCGTATTGTTTATTATAATTTCATTGTCTATTTCAACCTGGCCTTCATCATCAATTTCTATATCCTTTGTATCAACATCTTCTTTAGGTTCAACAATTCTTCCTTGATCTTCTTTTTTTAGATTATTTAAAGTATCTAATACAACTTGGGGAGCTGCAAAGACCCTAGATATATTTGCAAAAAGAAGATTACTCATAAAACCACGCTTTACAACTTCAGTTGCCTTTATTTTCTTCGGTATAGTTAAGACATCTGTGAAGTCTAATTCCTTCATAACCCCATCTAAATCTTCACCTATAACTGGAAAGAAATTTAATAGCTTTTTAATATTATCTTCTCTTTCAGCAGATGTTCCTCCACCGCTGGCTGTCAATGAGTGTAAATCATTAGCAAAATTATCAAATATAATTAAAGTTCTTTCTGGTGAAAAATCAAATACATAGGAATTTTCTTTTTGAAAAAGTATTTCCTTACCATCTATATTTTCTACCCATTTATGAGGATTTTGGGCTCTAAAAGCAGCTTGCATATAAAGTGCAGGAGACTTCATATTGCTCAACATCATAACTGCTGACCATTCTGGAATGGTAACCCCAGTGGTCAATTGTCCTACTGATAGGGTAATAGTTTTTTCATTTTCTTCTATAGCTTTTTTAACCCTATCTAAACTTTTTTCATTGACAACCATATCATCAATTTCTCCATCTCCAGCAGCTACAACAATTTCATATTCTTTAAAAACTGAATGTTTCCTAAGAAGTGTAGCCAAGGCCTTTGCACTATTGACCCTATTTAAAATCCAAAAAGTATGCCTTAAGTTATTCCTCAATTCGTCAGTTGAAAAAGGATATTTTTCATTTGTAGTAAGGGTATTGAGCCAACTTATAACATCCTTTTCATATATAAATTTGCCGCTGTCATTGGTGGAAAAGAATTCATTGAGATCAAAGGCATAGTCGTAATCCTTACCATCAATCTTAGCTCCTTTATTGATTTCCTCCACAATCATATTGGACATCTGATATGTAAACATATTCAATTTAGGTAATTCTTCATAGGGATTTCTTTCTATTTTATCCCAATTGTTTTTTGCTTCTTGTTCATCAGTGTAGGACCAGTTGAATATTTGATCTTCTGAAAAGTTTCCCTTGGCTATTGCCTTAAAAGGTGTACCAGATAAATGTAGGGTAAATTTCCTTTTAATTTGGTTAAAGGCAATATCTGTTTTAAGAGTATCTACTCCTTCATGAGCCTCATCTATAATTAGCAAATCCCATTCTAAATCTGAAACCCAATGTAATTTATCATGTTTTCCTCCATGATACTCCGAACCTTTTAAGTCTTGTAAACTTATAAATTCTAGTCTTCGAGTAGTGTCAGGATTATCTGCACTATAATCTAAGAACTCACTGATAGATAAAGGTTGCCTATTTTTCAGTGAATCTGACTCACTTACAAATTTATAATCTGTTTGCCAGGCTATAAACTTCTCAAAATCATCAAACCAAGAATTAGCTATAGCAGGCCTATTAGTAACAATTAAAACCGTTCTTGCATCTAATCTCCTTGCAAAGTCATAGGCTGATAGGGTCTTGCCAAATCTAGGCTTAGCATTCCAGAGAAATTCTCCCTCAGGATTGTTTTTTGCATAATCTAAAGCCATCTGAACAGCTTCTTCTTGTTCTGCCCTAAGAGTATAAGAGGATCTCATTCCTCTTTGAATATCATCATATTTTTTAAAGGTAAATTTCATAAATAAATCTTCAGAATCCTCTTCTTTGCCAGGGCCAAAATTAAACCATTCAGTCTTTGGTTCTCTTTCTATCTTATGCTTTTCTATATAGGCATGAAAATCGTGGTCATTAAAATATTGTCCTGAGTTAAAACGAGCAAAATGGTACCAAAGGGTTTTTGTAGCTACCCCTATAGTTTTGCTTTGCTCATCAATTCTTTTTTGAGGTTCCCTAGTAGTATAACCTATTTTTACCCATCCATCTTTGGGAGGATATTGGGGAATAATATAGGCATAAACAGATGGGTCAATTTCCCTACTTGGATTAATCATTTTTTTTATATCCATACTATTCCATCTCCTTTACATTAGATTCTATAAAGTTGATTTCTTCTTCATCTAATCCATATTTTTTATAGAGTTGTTGATCTATTTCAGCAATTGATTGTGACCAATCAATATCAGATTCTGACGTAAAATTTTGTGTTGGAACGTTAGCCCAAGTACTTCTGTTATTACCTTGTGTAATTTTCAATACACCAAGTAACGTTCTGCAAAATTTAGTTTTCACGTATTTTAACATAGCTTCTGCCTCAGCCCTTGTATCAAATTTTCCAAATGAAATGAAAGTTTGAGTTATTCCAACTAAAGGCTCTCCAATTAAAGGAGTGCTTAAAACTTCCCCGAGAGCTCCACTTCCATTAGCGCTAGCAACAAATACTTTGTATTTATTTATTACTCCATTGTCTTCAATGTATTTCTGAGGAACATATCTATAAGAACGTTGTCTGTCGATTAATCCTAATATTTTATAAGATTCATCTTCCTTTTTATTTTCTGTAAAAATTTCCGGCAACCTCTCCATAATAATTTGACGAAGTCTTTTATCTCTACCATTACTTCCGATTATTGACTTATACTTAGGATAATCTTTATATAAAGCATTTAAATTAAATTTATTTTGCGTGTTAATAATTGGCATTATATTTTCAAAAGTATCATTATTCACAACTTTTTTTCTAATTTCATTCAACTCTCTAAAACTTGTAAATGTTCCTATCTCACCAAAGTTTTTACCTTTGTCTCGATAAGTTATTACTACTCCACCCTTAATATCAGTATTTTTGAACACATCATTAGACTTTTGAATGTAGTGTTCAACCTTAAAGTGTACATCCTGTAACATTTTTCTATTCCACGATTCTGGTGTTTTACCTGCATTAAATAAAAACCTTGCTGGTGTAATTAAACATACTTTATCTGCAATACAGTATGCTTGATCCATAAACAAATGATATATAGGATCATCGCTTGTGCTTGTTCCAACTGCCTCGTCTTGATACGGTGGATTCCCAAGTACAACATCAAATTTCATAGTTCCAACTCCCCCTTCATTGTCAACTAAATCTTTGAATTTAACCATTCTATTATTCAACCAATTTTTAACTTTAACCTCTTCCCCTTCTTCTATCACCATTTCTAATTGTTGCTCTTCTGTTTCTACATCTCCAAAGAAGCTCAATTGGACATCAAATTCTTTGACTCTTATTTTTTCTGGCATAGGAAGAATGTATTTTAGTCCATCCATTTGCAAAACATTATAGCTAATTATTATGGCTATATCCTCTATTTTATCAAGTCCTGGCATATGATTAAATTTAGCCACATAGTAATCAATAAAGCTATTAAGTAGGTTTTCCCTGGCTATCAAGAGTGAATCTCCTTGATACTCATAGCCATAGCTTGACTGGTAGGCTTTTAGGGCCAAAGAAAACCATCTTTCTTCACTGTCTATTTCTTTAGAAATTCTTTGAAGCTTCCTATCTAAGAAACCTACCCTTTCCTTTATATCTAAATATTCTCCAGTAACTGTATCGTATCTACTAGTCATATAGGGGGCTTCTCCACAAGTAATTTCCAGCCATCGCTGGGCTATATGATCCTCTAGCTCTAATTGTGATAATTCCTTTTCTATTAAGTCTACCTTCTTTTTAATAATCCAGGTTGGAGTGAAGACCTCTCCCTTACCTCTAGTCCTCTCAGTCTGTTCTTCATTATCTTTTTCAACACGAGGTTTTATTAGCTGGCCTGCACCATTTTTTATTAAGCTATCTTTTATATGATCTTTGACTTGATAGCCTTCTCCCATGTCTTCGTAGGAAGCTGTAGCCCAAATAATATTTTTTCTAGAAGTTCGGTCCTTTAATAGTATTTTTAAAATATCACTATTCTCTCTAATAGGATATGATTTGATTGTCTTTGATTTTGTCATATTCATCACCTCTTTTACACTTCATTCTTATCTATATACTGCACGTTTCTTTCTTTTTAATCTAAACTTCATCTGAAACAAATTCCAAAATATCATCTACTCTGCAATCTAGTACATTACATATTTTTTCTATACTCTGCAGTCTAATATATTCATTTCTTTTTAGGCGAGTAATTATATTAGCCGAAAAACCTGCTTGCTTTTGTAAGTCTGCATTAGACATTTCCTTTTCTATTAATAAACTAAACAACTTCTTGTAGCTTACTGCCATTTGACTAGCCTCCCTTAGACAGTGATTTCAACAATTTAATTATATCACGAATTCGTGAATATTTCTATTTATACAAAAATAATTCTTTTGTCGTTTAAAAATATATATTTATAATTACTTATTCTGCTTTCTATTTAACACATAATCCATCTTTTCTTTTTTCCACTGATATTTTCAACTTTTAATATCTTTTCAGGGTTTATTAAATGTATTGCCCGATTTTTTCCCATTTTTGCCATAACATTGGTTGAAAGATCTTCAATTTCTATAACATCTATTTTCATGAGTCTTCTTTTGCAATTTATACCCATAAATATCTATAACTTAGTACTATATATTCCTAGCCCCTAATTTATCATTAGACAATCTTATATTGTTACACTTTTTGGCTTTTAACCGTTTATTTATTTTTCGTTATTTCAATCATTTGTTTTTTTCTAATACTGTAAATCACCGTTTCAGCTTATATCCTACTTAAAAAAGTGAAGCACCTTTTGTTTTTTTCCTAATATAAATATAACTCCTCTCAATCTAACTAATCTCTATATAGTTAGATTGTCTTTTTGACAAGTCTAGACTTTTCCTTTTTACCATTCTAGAATTATCAAATTCACTATTCTTGACTTGTCCTTTCGACAAGTCTGACATCTTATATACAAAAACCAGCAAGTTTTTTACCCCTTGCTGATTCTCATTTTTATCTTTATCTTCTTGTGTCTCCACTAACTAGGTCAACCACCACTGAAACCTTGAAATACTTTTTCAGTACTTTTTTCTTGAATCCTTGCTCATCTTCCACAAAGACAAAATAGTCATGAAAGTGCTTGAAATTGAGGATTTCTACATAATTTCTCTTTGTATCAACGCAATGCACTCCACATGTATTGTTTGTGGGAACATATCACATGCTTTTATTTTGCTTATTTTAAATCCGTATTCTTTTAATGCTTTTATATCTCTTGCTAGAGTTGCTGGGTCGCAAGATATATATTGAATTTTTTTA
>Ga0079226_10001811_pt1 | contig 16424 bp, 10 predicted proteins | sample Poulit2014_FD_76345 | JGI IMG/M metagenome (GOLD analysis project Ga0079226, IMG submission 76345) | Agricultural soil microbial communities from Georgia to study Nitrogen management - Poultry litter 2014 | ecosystem: Environmental > Terrestrial > Soil > Agricultural land | place: USA: Georgia...
GACAGTGAGCGAGCGGTTCGGTACGTATCAACACGAGATCTACCTGGCCGGGTATGGCGGGACGTTGCCCGCATTCACCACGAACCCGACGATGTTGGAGTCCTCCGCACGGGAACTGCTGGATCCGGGACCGTTCTGGTATGTCGCGGGCAGTGCCGGAGTGGGATCCACGTCCGAGGCCAACCGAGCCGCGTTCGATCGCTGGAAGCTCGTGCCCCGGATGTTGACCGGTTCCACCGAGCGCGACCTGTCCACGAGGACACTGGGCAAGGAGCTGCGCGCTCCGGTACTGAGCGCGCCGATCGGGGTACAGTCGATTCTTCACCCGGACGGTGAGATTGCCACGGCACGCGCCGCTGCGGAGCTCGGGGTGCCGAGTGTGCTCTCCACGGCGTCGTCGAGCAGTATCGAGGCTGTCGCGGAGGCGTCCGGTGACGGTGAGCGATGGTTCCAGCTGTACTGGCCGAGCGATTCGGATGTCTGTGCCAACATCCTGCGGCGTGCCCGCGCGGCGGGGTTCTCCACACTCGTGGTCACCCTGGACACGTGGACGCTCGGTTGGCGTCCCTGCGACCTGGACCAGGCCTACCTGCCCTTTCTGCAGGGTGAGGGAGTGGCCATCCCGTTCTCCGACTCGGTGTTCCGGGGCAAGCTTGAGAAATCACCCGAAGAGGACGCCCCCACCGCGATTCTGCGGTGGCTGACCATGATGACCGGGCGGGACGGTACGTGGGATCAGCTGCCGTTCCTGCGGGAGCACTGGGACGGGCCGATCGTGCTCAAGGGGATCCAGCACGTGGACGACGCGCGACGTGCCGCCCGGGCGGGTATGGACGGCATCATCGTGTCCAACCACGGGGGCAGGCAACTGGACGGTGCGCTGGGAGCGCTCGATGCGCTGGCGCCGATCGTGGCCGCGGTGGGAGACCAGCTCGACGTGCTGTTCGATTCCGGGGTTCGCACGGGGGCGGACGTTGTCAAAGCGCTCGCGCTCGGGGCGCGCGCGGTGCTCTACGGCAGGCCGGTGGCGTACGGCCTGGCCCACGGTGGGGCCGAGGGCGTGCGGCACGTGCTGCGGAGCCTGCTGGGGGAACTGGACAACACCCTCGGACTCGCCGGGCAGTGTGCGGTCGGCGAACTCACTCCGGACGCGTTACAGCGAGGCTAGATGCGCGATTGGGTGATCCGACAGGGCGCACGGTTCGTCGCCGCCGATCCGGGGCTGCGACGGTTACGTGCCGCGGGGCGCGTTGTCGGCGGGGTCGTGGTGACGCTGGGCGTGCTGATTCCGTCGTTGCTCGCGTTGGGACAGTCCCCCGTCGCCGCGGCACCCGGCGCGGTGGTGGCGCTGCTGAGCCAGCTCGCCGTCAACGAGCCGGGACGTGGTGCGCAGACTGTGACGACACTGCTGCTCCCGGTGTCCGCGACGGCATCGTTGTCCGTGGCAGCATTGTTGACCGGGCACTCGCCGTTCGGGGAACTCGCATTCGTCGCGGTGATGTTTCTGGCGACCTATGCGCGTCGCTTCGGGCCCCGCGCAAGCGCACTCGGGTTCGCCGCGTTCATCGCCTTCTTCCTGGCGTTGTTCCTGCGGGTGACACTGGATCAGATCCCCGTGGAGGCCGCCTGTGCTGTGTTCGGGGCCCTGGCGGGGCTGTTGGCGCGGTTCGTGTTGTTGCCGGAGCGCGGCCACGCGGTCCGGCGTAGCGGTATCCGCGCGTTGCGGGCGCGTGTCCGCACGATGCTGCACGCGGTGGACGCGCACCTCGAACAACCCGGACCACGGCGGGTCCGTGTGGTCCACGACGAGCTGGTGCGGCTCAACCAGACGGCGTTGGCCGTCGAGGGGGACATCGATGCGATGCGGGAGCATTCACCGGCCCAGGCGGATCGGCTGCGCCGCATGGTGCTCGAGGTGGAGCTGACCGCGGAACACTTGGTCACCACGATCGGAGGTCTGTTCGCGGAGACATCCGTGACCAGTCAGGTCCGGGAGATGCTGTCCGAGGTGGGCGGAGCGATGCGCCGCGACCCGCCGTCCGCGGGCAGGGTTGCCCGGGAGGCGGCGGATCGTCTGGAGGGCGCGGGTGCGGTGGAGGCGGCGTTCGCGCTGCGCAGGCTCGGAGCGGCTGCCGCGGAACTTGCGGACGCGACCGTGTCGTTGCTTGCCGAGGTGGGGGAGTCCGCGTCGACTGACTCGGCGCCGGAGACGCCGCCGGCCGAGGATCCCGAGCAGGATGAGGAGGACACCGCAGAGGACACTGCGGAGGCCGACGAGCGGGACGAACACCGGATGCGGCCGACGACGAGAGCGGCCATCCAGGTGGCGTGTGCCGGAGCGGCGGCGATTTTCTTCGGCGAGTTGGTCTCCAGCACCCGATGGTACTGGGCGGTCATCACCGCGTTCGTGGTGTTCGCGGGCACCGGCAGTCGCGGCGAACTGCTGATCAAGGCGTGGCGCCGTACTCTCGGGACGTTGCTCGGCGTGATCGCTGGCGTCGCTGTGGCTGTACTCGTCAGCGGCTACCCGATGGTGCAGCTGGCTGCTGTGCTCTGCTGTGTTTTTCTGGGGTTCTATCTCGTCTCGGTGTCGTACACCGCGATGACGTTTTTCATCACGACGATGCTCGGGGTGCTGTACGAGATCCTGGGCAGGTTCAGTGTGTACATCCTGGAAGTGCGGTTGCTGGAGACAGTCATCGGGGCGGTGTCCGGGGCCGCGGCAGCGTTGTTGCTGTTCCCCGCCCGCACCCGGACCGCGGTTCGTGACGCCGCGGGCGAGCTGTTGGGCGGCCTGCGTGACTTGTTGCGGAACGCCGCGACGGACCTGGGGGCCTTCGGCGAGTTGCGTGATCTGGCCCCGGACAGTCGCACCGTGGACGAACGGATGCACACACTGCTCACCAGTGCCAGTCCGCTCGGACGGTATCGGATCGGCCGGAGCAGGCAGGAATACGAGCGGTGGCGACTGCTGATCAGTAGTTCCGCGTACTACAGTCGCTCATTGGCAGCGTCCCTGCCGGACGCAGCGCGTATGAGCGATGCTGACCTGCGCGATCGACTGGCGATGTTCGTCGGAGCTCTCGGGGACCTCGCCGCGGCGATCAGTGACCGGGACGCCGACACCGCAGACGATCTGGTGGACCGAACCGAACGATCCGAACGGGAACTCATCGACGTCACGGAACCGCTGCCCGAAGGGGAAACGTCCCTACGGACGACGCTGCACACCCTGACTCGCTTACGCAGCGTGCTGGCCGAACTCACTTCGTACGCTGATTCGCGGCAGAGGCACCCCGAGCAGTAGCGCCCCCACGGACGTAACTCTCCACCCGGGTCGCCGGTACCCGTCGGGTATCCTGGGAACCGTATGTCCTCCCGGCAGTCTTCCCGGAAAACTCCCCGTAGCCAGGCACGCACACCTGCCGACGCGCTGCGCCCGCGCCTGGACGGGGTGATGTCGGCGGATGCGCATCGGCTCCGCAAACGGATCGAGGGCGTGCGCAAGATCGCGGATCAGAGCGCGAGCAAAGCTGTGGCCGAGGAGATCTCCGGAGACATCGAGATCGCCGAGCAACGGGTGCACCGTCGGCGCGCCGCGGTGTCGCAGGTGACGTACCCGGACCAGTTGCCGGTCAGCCAGCGGGTCGAGGATCTGGCATCCACGATTCGGGACAACCAGGTCGTCATCGTCGCTGGGGAGACCGGATCGGGTAAAACAACACAACTTCCGAAGATCTGCCTCGACCTGGGCAGGGGAGTGTTCGGCACGATCGGCCACACCCAGCCGCGGAGACTGGCTGCCCGCACCGTTGCCGAACGGGTCGCGGGCGAACTGGACACGCCGCTCGGTGCAGCGGTCGGTTACAAGGTCCGCTTCACCGCGGAGACCGGCGAGGACACCCGGGTCAAGTTGATGACGGACGGTATTCTGCTGGCCGAGATCCAACACGACAGGATGCTGCGTCAGTACGACACTCTGATCATCGACGAGGCGCACGAACGCAGCCTCAACATCGACTTCATACTCGGTTACCTGAAACGGTTGTTACCCCGCAGGCCGGACCTCAAGGTGATCATCACATCGGCGACCATCGACCCGGATCGTTTCGCCCGGCATTTCGGTTCCGACGTCGCCGTCGTGAGCGAGGCCAGTGACAAGGTCAACGACGGGGCTAGTGGCGAGGTCGGCCATGACGCCAACGCCGGGGGAGGGAACGCCGGTGGCGCGGACACGGCCGAGCCGGCGCCGGTCGTGGAAGTCTCCGGACGCACCTATCCGGTGGAGGTGCGCTATCGACCTGTGGTGGATCCGGCGGATCCGGAGTCGGATCCGGATCGCGACCAGCTCACCGCGATCTGCGATGCGGTGCGTGAACTCGCCTCGGAAGGACCCGGCGACATGTTGGTGTTCCTGTCCGGGGAGCGCGAGATTCGCGACGTGCACGCCGCGCTGGAGGCCATGGGGCTGCCACGCACCGAGGTACTTCCGCTGTACGCGCGGCTCTCCGCGAGTGAGCAGCATCGGGTTTTCACCGCACACACCGGGCGACGCATCGTGCTGGCAACCAACGTCGCCGAGACCTCGTTGACCGTGCCGGGGATCAAGTACGTCATCGATCCGGGTACGGCACGCATCTCTCGCTACAGCTATCGCACCAAGGTGCAACGGTTGCCGATCGAGCGGATCTCACAGGCTTCGGCGAACCAGCGCAAGGGACGGTGTGGCCGGGTTTCCGAGGGCATCTGTATTCGGCTGTATTCGCAAGAGGATTTCGAGTCCCGCCAGGAGTTCACCGACCCGGAGATTCTGCGGACCAATCTCGCCTCGGTCATTCTGCAGATGACGTCGCTGGGACTCGGCGACATCGCGGGGTTCCCCTTCCTCGATCCGCCGGACCGCAGACAGATCACGGCAGGTAACCAGTTGCTGACCGAACTCGGTGCGTTCGACAGCAGTGGGAAGCACCAGGGGCTCACTCCGGTCGGCAAGAAACTCGCGCAGTTGCCCGTCGACCCGCGCATGGGACGGATGGTGCTGGAGGCCGACCGTCAGGGCTGCGTCCGTGAGGTGCTGGTCATCGCGGCCGCGTTGTCCATTCAGGACCCGCGGGAGCGGCCTGCCGAGCAGCGTGAGTCCGCGGATGCGCGACACGCGCGCTTCGACGACAACACGTCCGATTTCCTGGCGTATCTGAACCTCTGGGAGTACGTGCGCGGCAAACAGCGGGAACTGTCGAACAACCAGTTCCGCAAGCTGTGTCGTAACGACTACCTGAGCTATCTTCGACTCCGCGAATGGCAGGACATTCACAGCCAGCTCCGACAGCTCGCCAAACCGCTCGGCATCCACCTCGCGGCGACCTCGGAGCGAGCCGATGCCGAGCGTATTCACACCTCGCTCGCGGCGGGCCTGCTGTCGCATGTCGGCCTGCGAGATCCCGAGCGGGGGGACTACCTCGGGGCGCGCGGCACGCATTTCTCGATCTTCCCGGGGTCGGGGTTGTTCAAGAAACAACCCCGGTTCGTGATCTCGGCCGAACTGGTGGAGACCTCGCGGCTGTGGGCCCGAGTCAACGCACGTGTCGAACCGGAGTGGCTCGAGCGACTCGCGCAGCACCTGGTCAAACGCAACTATTCCGAACCGCACTGGGAGCGGAAACGGGGCGCGGTAATCGCCTACGAGCATGTCACGCTGTACGGCGTTCCGCTGGTATCGGGCCGCAGAGTGAACTACGGGCGGGTCGAACCGGAACTGGCCCGCGAACTGTTCATCCGTCACGCGCTGGTCGAGGGGGACTGGGACACCCGACACCAGTTCTTCCACGACAACCGTGCGCTGCTGGCTGACGTGGAGGACCTGGAATCCCGCGCACGTCGTCGGGACATCCTCGTGGACGATCAGACATTGTTCGACTTCTACGATGCCCGGATCGGCTCGGAAGTCGTCTCGGCCAAGCACTTCGACACCTGGTGGAAGAAAACCCGGCGGCACGATCCCGACCTGCTGACCTTCGAAAAGTCGATGTTGGTGACGGATGCTGTCGACCAGGTCAGCGAATCCGACTATCCCGACTCCCTGGCGTACGGGGACAACGAGCTCCCGCTGACGTACCAGTTCGACCCTGGCTCCGCAGTGGACGGCGTGACGGTGAACGTCCCGCTCGTGGTTCTGAACCAGGTGGAGTCCGCCGGGTTCGAATGGTTGGTCCCCGGAATGCGCGAGGACCTGATCACCGGGATGATCAGATCTCTGCCGAAACGGCTGCGCCGCAACTTCGCTCCCGCCCCCGACCACGCCCGGGAGCTGCTGGCCCGTGTCGACCCCTCGGACGGCCCGTTGCGGGAGGTACTCAGCCACGGTCTGGAGAGGATGACCGGCGTGCCCGTTCCTCCCGACGAATGGGATTTCACGGCCCTACCAGAGTATCTCCGGGTCACGTTCCGCGTGCATGACGAGAACGACAAGACGCTGGCCGAGGGCCGGGATCTGGACGCGCTACGGGAACAGCTCAGCGGTCGGGTGCAGCAGACCATTTCGTCAGCAGCCAGTGACATCGAGCGCACGGGGGTGCGTGAACCGGACTTCGGTGAGATACCCACAGTCTTCACCACCCAACGTGGTGGTCACGAGGTGCGGGCTTATCCGACTCTCGTGGACGAGGGCGACAGCGTTGCGGTTCGGACAGTGGACACGCCGGGGCAACAACGGGAAGCCATGTGGCGTGGCACCAGGCGGCTGCTCCGGCTGAACCTGCCGTCGCCGGCGAAGTTCATCAACCGTGGGCTGAGCAAGACGGCGAAACTGGTGTTGAACCAGAATCCACACGGCGGGTTCGTCGAGCTGGTGGATGACTGTGTGGACAGTGCGGTCGACTCGCTGTTGACGGAGCACGGTGGCCCCGTGTGGGACTCGGAGAGTTTCCGCAAGCTCGTCGAAGCGCTGCGTCCCGAACTGAATCCCAGAGCGCTCGGTGTGATCCAGGATGTCGAACCGATACTGCGCACGGCCAACCAGATCCGGAGCCGGCTCGCCGCGAACGAGCTGGTCGGGCCCGCGGAGTCCGTTGCCGATATCGAACGGCAACTGGACGGCCTGGTGTACCCGGGTTTCGTCACGGCGGCGGGGGCGGCGCGATTGCCCGACATCGCCCGCTATCTGCGTGGCATCGAGTGGCGTATGGAGAAGCTGCCGACTGCGCCGGACCGTGACGTCGAGCTGTTGCGGGAAATCGCGGGGCTGTGGGAGGAATACGCGACCGCGCTCCACGGGGCCGAATCGGGTGCACTCGCCGAGGTGCCGTGGATGTTGCAGGAGTTGCGGGTGAGTTATTTCGCGCAGCAGCTGGGCACCGCGTACCCGATTTCCGTCAAACGGATCCGCCGTGCCATACGTTCCGGGTGAGCGCCGTCCGGGACGTGGCGCGACAACAGCCCGTGGGGCGGAGACGTGCCGTGTCGTATGTCACCATGGATCTCGACCTAATTCCTACTCATCGGTAAGTTACGGTGAGCGGGAATCAGCAACGGAGGTGTCAGCATGAAAACGCCACCAACTGTCACCGCACTCGCCGAACGCGTGTCCGACACCGTTCGTAGCGTCGACGTGATGTGGCGTGCGGGGCTGATCCCCTTCCCCCGGCTGGACGAGGGACTTCGTTCGATCCGTGCGGTACACCGCTTCGGGCCGTTCGCGGGGGCCAACCTGACCGCAGCACGCCGCGATCCCACGGCGGTAGGGCTGGTCGACGAACTCGGGCCGGTGACGTTCCACCAGCTGGAAATCCAATCGAACGCACTCGCCCGTGCGTGGTCGAAACGTGGCCTCCGGCAGGGCTCGGTGGTCGCCGCACTGTGCCGCGACCACCGGTGGTTGGTGTTGGCCATGCTGGCGACGGGCAAGCTCGGCGCGCGCCTGTTGTTGATGAACACCGGGTTCGCCCAACCTCAACTCGCCGACGTCGCGGAACGAGAGAACGTGGCCGCACTCGTCCACGACGAGGAATTCACCGAACTGCTCTCGACGGTGTCACCCGGCGTGGAGCGTTATCTCGCCTGGGTCGAACCGGACACCGACCGCGACGAGGGCCGTACGACCCCGACCATGTCCGAACTGGTCTCCGGTACCGACGGCACAGCGGTGAGCGCGCCCACCAAACCAGGCGGTTTCGTGTTGCTGACCAGCGGGACCACCGGTACGCCGAAGGGAGCCCCACGGCCACAGACGTCGGTGTTCGACTCCGCGCAGTTTTTGGACCGGGTGCCGCTCCGGGTCGGTGAGGCCACATTCATGGCTGCCCCGTTGTTCCACGGCACCGGCCTGTCGCAGTTCATTCTCTCCTTCGCGCTCGGCTGTACGGTGGTGGTTCGCCGCAAGTTCGATCCAGAGGAAACGCTGCGTGCGATCGCGGAGAACCGGTGTAGTGCGCTCGTGGTGGTGCCGACGATGCTGCAACGCATCGTTGATCTGGATCCGGAGGTGCCGAAGAAGTACGATACTTCGTCGCTGCGGATCGTCTTCGCGGCCGGTTCCGCGCTGTCACCGGACCTCGGGAACCGTACCCAGCAGATGTTTGGTGACGTACTGTACAATCTGTACGGTTCCACAGAGGTGGCCGTCGCCACCGTGGCGACGCCGCAGGACTGGAAACAGGCCCCGGGAACCGTCGGTCGCGTGCCCGTCGGGTGTCGGGTCGCACTCTACGACGAGCACAACGAGTCGATCACGCGGTCACATGTGACGGGACGCGTGTATGTCGGCAGCGGACTCAGTTTCGAGGGCTACACGGACGGCAGGCAGAAGGACATGATCGACGGGCTTCTCGCCAGCGGTGATGTCGGGCACTTCGACTCCGACGGCCTGTTGTTCATCGACGGCCGGGACGACGAAATGATCGTTTCGGGTGGGGAGAACGTCTACCCGATCGAGGTGGAGAACCTGCTCGTCGAACGCGACGACGTATTGGAGGCAGCCGTGCTCGGTGTCTCCGACGACGACTTCGGCCAACGACTCAACGCCTACGTGGTGTGCTCGGCGGATGCGGACCTCGACGAGGAAACGCTGCGCGAATACGTCAAGGAAAATCTTGCCCGCTACAAGGTACCCAAACGAGTTGTCTTCCTGCCCGAGCTGCCCCGCAATGCCACGGGCAAGCTGCTGCGCAACCAACTGGAGTGAAGCACAGTGCGACAGAACATCGTGATCACCGGGGCGAGCGCGGGGCTCGGCGCGGGGATGGCGCGGAAGTTCGCCGCCGAGGGACGCAATCTGGCGTTGTGCGCCCGCAGATCGGAGCAACTCGAGGCAATCGCCGAGGAGTTGCGCACCATCAACCCCGCGATCCGGGTGATCACTCGCACGTTGGACGTGACCGACGGCGACGATGTTTTCGTGGCCTTCGACGAGTTCCGTGCCGCACTGGGCAGCCTCGACCGGGTCATCGTGAACGCTGGACTCGGCAAGGGTCGTCCGATCGGGACCGGCTACTTCTACGCCAATTCCCAGACCGTCACGACCAACGTGCACGGCGCGCTCGCGCAGTGCGAGGCGGCCGTGGCTGTGTTCCGCGAACAACGTGCCGGCCATTTGGTGTTGCTGTCCTCGGCGAGCGCCGTCCGTGGGCTGCCGGGAAACATCACCACCTACGCGGCGACCAAAGCAGCGGTGTCCTCCTTGGCGGAAGGGATCCGTGCTGACCTGCTGTCCACACCGATCCGCGTCACGACCCTGCTGCCCGGCTACATCGAAACTGAGATGAGTGCGCGATCCGGCAGCACGCCGCTGCTGACCGGCGCCGAGAAGGGGGCACGTGCACTGGTCGCCGCGATCGAGCGGGAACGTCCGAAGGCGTATGTTCCGACATGGCCGTGGGCGCCGCTGAGCGTGTTGATGCGGTTCGCGCCTGCGGCAGTGCTGCGCAAGTTCGTCTGAGGGGGTCGCATGTTCCGAGATGATCGTTCGGATCCCTTTCGTCCCGCTGTGTCCCGAGCTGCCGCAGCTGGGACGTAGTCGCGAGAGGAGTGGTGCGAGTGCGATTCGGTTCGGTGTCGTTGCTCCCGATCAATGGCAACGGTCCCGAGGATGTCGTTGTCGACGCCGAGGGCTGGGTGTTCACGGGACTGGAGGACGGCAGGATCATCCGCGTTTCCGGGGACGGCACCCGGATCGACACGATCGCCGATACCGGGGGCAGGCCACTCGGGATCGAGTTGTACGGCGACGACGGGCTCGTGGTGTGTGATTCCGAACGCGGGCTGCTCACCGTTGATGTCGCCTCCGGTGCGGTCCGGACACTGACGCGCTCCGGGGACGGTGCACCGTTGGTGGTGTGTAACAACGCCGCGGTCGCCGCGGACGGAACGATATATTTCAGTGACTCGTCCAGCCGGTTCCCGGTGGAGCAATGGCGTTCGGACCTGATCGAACAGACCGGTACGGGGAGACTGTTGCGGCGCGCGCCGGACGGCACCGTGGACACCCTTGCGCGTGGCTTGCAGTTCGCCAACGGTGTCGCACTCACCGCTGACGAGTCCTGTGTGGCTGTCGCCGAAACCGGAAGTCGTCGTGTTCGCCGGGTGCGGCTGACGGGAGCCCGACAGGGGGAGCAGGACGTCCTGTTGGACAACCTGGCGGGATACCCGGACAACATCGCCACCGGTAGCGACGGGCTGATCTGGGTTACCCAGGCCAGCCCGCACATTGTCCTGCTCGATGTGGTGCGGCGGTTGCCCTCGGGGCTGCGCGCGCTCGCACGGCACCTTCCCGATGTGTTGCAGCCGCAACCGGCGGATCGGGTCGGTGTACTCAGTGTGGACGGTGTGGGCCGGGTGCGGCACGAGCGGCGGGGCGAGATCGCCGGTTTCCGGATGCTCAGCGGAGTACGGGAACATCACGGCACGCTGTACTTCGGCAGTCTCACCGGTCCTGTCATCGCCCGCACACGCCGTGACTGAACATCCCGGCAGTCCGGACGGCCGGGTGCGTGCGGTTCGGCTCCTTCGAAGTGGCCGGGTACCGGTCCGACGATGTTCCGGGATCGAGGTCGTCACCAGCTCGGCTCCGGACTGCTCGACCGGCGGAGTCGCGCTGCGTCCGGCACGGTGGGGGACACATCAGGATGATCGGGAGAAGGGATCCGTCGATGCTGTTCGGTGACGAACACGTTCGCCGCTACGAGGAAACGGACGGCGAAGTGGGGCACGACTGGGAGGGTGGTGCGCCGACCCTGGTGCTGACCACGACCGGTCGCAGGACGGGCGAGCCACGCAAGTTTGCGCTGATTTACCAGCAGGTCGGTGGCTCGTACGTGATCGTTGCCTCGAAGGGGGGTGCCGATCAGCATCCGGGATGGTACTTGAATCTGCAGGCTGATCCGGAGGTCGGAATACAGGTGGGTGCCGAGAGGTTCACCGCTCGCGCCCGGACCGCATCGGCCGAGGAGCGGACAGAACTGTGGCCCACGATGGCTGCCGTCTGGCCCTCCTATGACGAGTACCAACAGGCCACCAGCCGGGAGATTCCGGTCGTCGTGCTGGAACCTCGGTAGGTGCGCCGGCAACGCGTCATCGACATTTCGGGGGGGGGCGCCAGTGATCCCGATGGCGACGCCGCCACTCGGCCGCCGTCGTTGATGGTCTCGCGTTCGTCGTGTGATCTCCAATACAGTCAGTCCGTGGTTGTCACGGCAGACTGTGCTGTCCTGAGTCGACACGGAGGACCCATGCGACCACACGATGTGCACAATCGCGGGTGCGCAGGCGGACGAGGAGGTGAGCGATGAGCGATGCGACGACGCTGTCCGTCGGAGTCGTCCGCGAGACACGCGCCGCTGAGCGGCGGGTGGCGCTCGTGCCGACAATGGCAGCGCGATTGATCAAACACGGCCTGCGGGTCGTCGTGGAGTCCGGAGCGGGAGAGCAGGCAGCGTTCTACGACGACGCGTTCACGGCCGTCGGCGCCATGGTCGGCGACGCGTGGCGCTGCGATGTCGTCGCCAAAGTCGCGCCACCGACGGCCCAGGAGACGGCGCGGCTCGCCGACGGAACAGTCCTGGTCAGTTTCCTCGCACCGTTGAGCGACCCTGACGGGATCGCGGCACTGCGGGACGCCGGTGTCACGGCGTTGGCGATGGAGTCCATTCCACGGATCACCCGTGCGCAGGCGATGGACGCGCTGTCCTCGCAGAGCAGCATCGTCGGGTACCGTGCCGCACTGCTGGCTGCGCAACGCTTGCCCCGCTTCCTGCCGATGCTGACTACGGCCGCGGGAACCGTGCCGCCCGCCAAGGTGCTGGTGCTCGGGGCTGGAGTGGCGGGTCTGCAGGCGCTCGCGACGGCGAAACGGCTCGGTTCGCGTCCGACCGGGTACGATGTGCGCCCCGAGGTTGCCGACCAGGTCCGCTCTGTCGGGGCGCAGTGGCTCGACCTGCAGGTCGAAGCGGTGGGAGAGGGCGGTTACGCGCGGGAACTGACGGCGGCGGAACACACCGAACAACAACACCGGCTCACCCGAGCGATCACGGACTTCGACGTGGTGATCACCACCGCACTCGTTCCCGGTAAGCCGGCCCCGAAACTGGTGACTGCCGAGGCGGTGGAGGGCATGCCCGCAGGCAGCGTCATCATTGATCTCGCCGGCGAGTCCGGCGGAAACTGCGAACTGACCGTGCCGTTCGACGAGACCGTCGCGCACGGTACCCGTATCTGTTCACCACAGAACTTGGCCGCCGACATGCCCGGCCACGCCAGTGAGCTGTACGCCCGCAACATCACCGAGTTGATCGAACTGTGTGTTGACGACGGGGTGCTCGCGCTGGACTTCGCTGACGAGATCATCGCGGGCGCCTGTGTGGCTGGAGGGAAGAGCTGATGCTACTGGAGAGTCTGGCCGTACTGGTCCTGGCGGGATTCGTCGGGTTCGCGGTGATTTCCAAGGTGCCGAACACTCTGCACACGCCGTTGATGTCCGGCACGAACGCGATTCACGGCATCGTGCTGCTCGGCGGGCTCATCGTCCTCGGGCTCGGCGTCGACGGGGTGTTGAACAGGGTTCTGTTGGTGGTCGCGATTACCTTCGGCACGATCAACGTTGTCGGCGGCTTCCTGGTGACTGACCGGATGCTGGGAATGTTCAAGACCAAGCGGAACACCTCCGCCGGAAGTGGCGGTGGCAACGACGAATGAACGCACTGATCACTGTCCTGTACATCCTCTCGTTCGCGTTGTTCATCATCGGCCTCATGGGGCTGACCGGGCCCCGGACCGCAGTGCGTGGGAACTGGATCGCCGCGGCGGGGATGGTCATCGCGGTCGTGGCGACGTTGTTGACACCGGGAATGGGGAACTGGCTGCTGATCGCGCTCGGTTTGGTGCTGGGAACATTGGTGGGGGTCCCCGCTGCGCGACAGGTGAAAATGACCGCGATGCCGCAGATGGTGGCGCTTTTCAACGGTGTCGGCGGCGGTGCCGTGGCACTGATCGCGTGGGTCGAGTTCCGCAGTACCGACGGTTATGCGGACGAGCCGCTGCACATCGCGATCGCCTCGCTGTGTGCCGCGTTGATCGGCTCCATATCCTTCTGGGGATCCGGTGTCGCGTTCGGCAAACTGCAGGAGCTGATCGGCTCCCGACCGGTGACGCTCGGGATGTTGCAGCAACCGGTGAACCTGCTGCTGTTGGTGGCGTCAGTGACACTGATCGCGCTGATCGCCGCAGGCGCATCGGCCGAACTCCTGATGATGGGACTGCTCGTCGCGGCCGCGGCACTCGGGATCATGGTCGTGTTACCGATCGGTGGCGCCGACATGCCTGTGGTGATCTCGCTGCTGAACGCGTTCACTGGACTCTCCGCCGCGGCAATGGGGCTTGCCCTGGACAACACGGCCCTCATCGTGGCGGGCATGATCGTTGGCGCCTCGGGCTCGATTCTGACGAATCTGATGGCCAGAGCGATGAACCGTTCGGTCCCGGCGATCGTGGCAGGCGGGTTCGGAACGACGGGCACGGTGCAGTCAGCCAGCGGTGCTGATCAACAACGCTCCGCTCGCAGCACCAGCGCGGCCGATGCCGCCATCCAGATGGCGTACGGGGCCAAGGTCGTCATTGTGCCCGGCTACGGAATGGCCGTCGCCCAGGCACAGCATGCGGTTCGTGAGATGGCCGATCTGTTGGAAGCCAACGGCGTGACCGTGTCGTACGCCATCCACCCCGTGGCGGGCAGGATGCCGGGGCACATGAACGTGCTGCTGGCGGAGTCCGATGTGCCCTACGAACAGCTCAAGGAGATGGACAGCGCCAATTCGGAGTTCGGACACACCGATGTGGCGCTGGTGATCGGTGCGAACGACGTGACCAACCCGGCTGCGGGCACTGATCCGGATTCGCCGATATACGGGATGCCCATCCTGCGAGTGACCGACGCTCGATCGGTCATCGTGATCAAACGGTCCCTCAGTGTCGGCTTCGCCGGCATCGACAACGAGTTGTTCTACGACGACAGAACCAGCATGCTCTTCGGTGACGGGAAGGGCAGCGTCAGCGAGATCGTGGAGGAGTTGAAGGCACTGTAGATCCGGGTCAGGGGAGCGGCAGTTGGAGTGCCGCCTCCGCAACTCGCTTGAGTGCCGGATCGTCTCTGCGCGACGGCTCCTCGATCCAACCGGTACGTACCAGGCGCAGAGTCGACTTATGGGTATCGGTGACATAGGCGGCGCCCGCGAACCGAGGGGCAGGCCCCGGCCACTGGTCGCGCTCACTGGCCACATCGTGGATCCCACCGGTCCCTGGACGTTTCGCCAGTTTGCGGAGGGTTTCTGCCGTCTCCCGTTTCGGGAAGCTGAGCACGGCCACTGTCGTGGCGGTCGGCTTCCCGTCCACGCGTGCGGTGAAGCTGGCCCTGTGCAGCTTGCGGCAGTCGCTTGTCTCGAGTTCGGCCGCGAGGTCGCCGAACGCCGCTTGGGCACAGGAGCTCGTGGCCTCCGTAGCGCGCGGGACGAAGGAGACACCGGCCACCTGTGTCGCCGGTGGGCGTGAGGGGTCGGTCTCGCCGGTATGGGACGGTGCCGCCGAACCACCGCCACCGACCATCGCGGTGACCGCTACTCCGATAAGCAGGAATCCCAACACGGTGAGGGCGACCGCGGGCAACCATCGTTTGGTATGTCGGCGCTGCCCGTAGCCTGCCTGGTTCCGTTCGGGCGGCGTCGGGGAAGTGGTCACAGCTGCCGGTGCGGCCTGGTCCGTTCCGGTGGCCGAGGTCGGGGTGACGGTGCTCGGAGGTGCGGGCGACGCCGGCGGTGGTGCGGGGTTACCGAACTGCTGTTGGGCGGTGCCGACTGCCGTGCTCTCGACCGGGGCTGTGTTCGCGACCGGCGTCGGAGCCGGAGCGGGAACCGTGGACTCGACTGTTCCGAGGTAACTGTCGGCCGGGGTCGGTTCCGGTGACGACGCCGCGCTCGGTGCGAATCCCTCCGCGAGCAGGGCTTCGTCGCCGGGATGCGTGGCGTCGGGGGCGAGCGCGGCCAGGAATGCGCGCACCTCGCCCGTGGTGAGCGGATCCTGCTGACGGGGCATGGACACGGTCGCGGAGAGCATACTGGTCGCAGTGGGATGCAACACGCGGATGGATCCCGTCAGTTCGGTCGCGGGTTGCTCCACGTGTCCGACATACGGGCCGACTGCGATGACCGTGCCGACGGGGGCCTCTTCGCCCATCGGATGCAGCTCACGGATCCGAGCGGCGAACCGTCCGCAGCGCTCGAGTGCCTCGCCAGCCGGGTTCGGGCCGGCACCGCCCGATTCCACTCGCCAACCGTCGGCCCGCCACTGTCCGTTCAGCGGTGCCTCGAGGTGCAGTGCTGGTTCCGGGAGTGTCACGGCACCGACGACAAGTACCGCGCGGGGAGTGAAGATCACGGCGTCGATCGCGCGGTCGATCGCAGGGGCGATCCCGGGCTGGGCGGGCTGCCCCTCCGGAATCGGGCCCCCCAGGACCGCCGCGCCGCCCACCACCGTGCCACCACGGCCGATCGCGGTCAGTGCCGCCCGAATGTCCGCGGTTACTCCGGTGGGTTGGTGACCAAGCCGTATCAGCCGCATTGCACCGCCCAGTTGTCGTTCGCCTGTTACTGAGTGAGTCTATGATTCGGTTCGTTCGATGATTCGGGTGGTGCACACCTCCGTAGGTGTGCATAATGTGTCCAGAGCAAAAATGACTGACGCATGTGGCGGCTACGCTCTGGGTGAGTCATGAGTGCCGGGCCTGCTCCGGAACTCGGTGTCACGAGGTCGTAGGGGAAGACGCACCTCGTCGATTCGAGTAGCGGAGGTAGGCAGTGAGCACACGTGGCAGCACCCGAGGCGTGGTGTACGTCCACTCGTCGCCGTCTGCGGTATGTCCGCACGTCGAGTGGGCGATCTCGGGCACC
>Ga0079226_10001813_pt1 | contig 16419 bp, 13 predicted proteins | sample Poulit2014_FD_76345 | JGI IMG/M metagenome (GOLD analysis project Ga0079226, IMG submission 76345) | Agricultural soil microbial communities from Georgia to study Nitrogen management - Poultry litter 2014 | ecosystem: Environmental > Terrestrial > Soil > Agricultural land | place: USA: Georgia...
CGTGGTCGTGGTGACTGTGGTCATGAGGGATAGCGTATAAACTCACTATGGCTATTCCAATTCCCAGTAAGATAGCTAGAAATTTCTTGCTGTTAAACTTATGGTGATCCGGGTTTCCAGATTCAAAAAGTATGGTGGTTGAGATGTGTAAAAAGATACCAATAACAATCGCCATGATCTTATCAAAATGCTTGGAGATATCTCCAAGTTCCCCTTTACTTAAGCCTTTGCTGACTAAAAATCCCGCTGGAGTCATCAGCGCGAAAATAAATATAAAAACAAATATTTTTGTTTTGGATGCGCGGCTATCTAACATCAAACTACCCAAGGCAAAGGATGCCGGTATGTGGTGGATGGCAATTCCGAAGACTAACTCTGTTTGATGTCCCGAAGCAATAGGCATACCTTCTAAAAATGCGTGTAAACAGAGGCTGATTAATATTCCCAAAGGAAAGGCAGCGTGTGAGTCGTGGTGGATGTGCCCATGCTCTATGCCTTGAGAAAAGTGTTCTAGGACCAATTGGAAAATAAAACCACCGATTATAAACAAACCTATGGTCTCAGCGGGCGTGCTTCCACTGTGATAAACTTCTGGAATTAAATGCAGCGCAGTTATTGCAAATAAAAATGCACCACTGAATGCCAAGACCAGTTTTAATACAGTAGGGTTATCTCTTTTGAAGAAAAAGACAGCAATTCCACTAATTAATGCCGAGAAAAATAAAATGCAGATTATTAATATGCTACTCATGAGAAATTGAGCTTTTAGCTGCTTGATTTATAGTTTTTGGAAAAAAACGATTGAACAAATAACCATTACCAATCCCTATAAGGGAGCCTAGTAGGGCGCCAAAGAAGATGTCTAAGGGGTAATGGACACCAACATAGACTTGAGATATACTTATGGATACCGCCCAAAATAAAGCCAGGTACCTCGTTGGTCTCCATCGTTTACTAAAGAGCATGATCCAAAATACCGCCATGGCGAAATGATTGGTTGCATGGGAAGAAGTAAAGCTATATCCTGAGCCGCAATTCGCCCTTAAAATAACATGTTCTTTGAACTCTAAGTCATTACAAGGTCTTACACGTTCAACGTTTTTCTTGATTAAATGAGAGGAGGTGATATCTGAAACACCGAAGTTTAAAAGCGTCATAGCTACAATCAGGATCCCCATTTTTCCGTATGTCCTAATAAAAAATATAATTAAGAATAAGTACAAAGGAGCCCAGGTATAAGCATTGCGTAATATCGGGAGTAACCAATCGAAAAACGGATTACTCCATCCGTTATTTATTCCGAGGAATAGCTCTTTATCAAACTCAATGATTTGCTCTAACATATGTCACACTGGATTGTAAATGTTTATTAAAACAGTTGTAATTTTTGTTTATTATCGTCATTATGGTATATAAATGATTTTATATGCAACAATTTGCAACAAAGGTAGACCAAATTTTTTAAAAAATGCTACAAATATTGAGCAATCCATATATAAAGCATTAAATTTACGAGGTCTATTTTTATCTATAAATTTGATACATGACTTTAATTAAATCAATTTCAGGAATTCGAGGAACAATTGGTGGGAGAGCTGGGGATGCTTTAACACCATTAGATGTTGTAAAGTTTACTGCAGCTTACGGGCAAATCGTATTATCAAAATCTACCAGTAAAAAGATTGTTGTTGGTAGAGACGCTAGGCTTTCAGGCCCAATGATTAGAGACCTTGTGGTAGGTACACTACAGTCCATTGGTGCTGAAGTGGTAGATTTAGGTCTATCTACCACCCCGACGGTAGAGATTGCTGTTCCTTTAGAATCTGCAGCAGGGGGAATAATTCTTACTGCATCCCATAACCCAGGGCAATGGAACGCACTAAAACTCTTAAATGACCAAGGAGAGTTTATTTCTGATGAGGAGGGTAAGAAAGTGTTGAGTTTAGCCGAAGATTTAGATTTTGATTTCGCTACAGTTGAGAACATGGGTCAGGTAATTCATAACGATGAATACTTGCAAACCCATATACAAGAAGTCTTAAACTTAGAGTATGTGGATGCAGAAGCAATAAAGAAAGCTAACTTTAAAGTGGCTGTAGATGCGGTAAATAGTTCGGGTGGAATTTATATCCCTGAGTTATTAAAAGCGCTAGGAGTAGAAGTAATATATAAAGTTAATTGTAAGCCTACCGGTCATTTTGCCCACAACCCAGAGCCATTAAAGGAGAATTTAACAGATTTATCGAAAACAGTATTAGAAAATAAAGCTGATTTAGGAATTGCTGTGGATCCGGATGTAGACCGCTTGGTTTTCATGATGGAAAATGGTGATTTATTTGGCGAAGAGTATACTTTGGTAGCCGTAGCTGATTATATCCTTTCTCGAGAGAAAGGCAATACTGTTTCAAATTTATCTTCCACTAGAGCTCTAAGAGATGTTACTGAAAAACACGGAGGTACCTATTATGCTGCTGCGGTAGGAGAGGTGAACGTGGTAACCAAGATGAAAGAGGTTAATGCAGTGATCGGAGGTGAGGGAAATGGTGGAATAATTTATCCTAAATCACACTACGGACGGGACGCCCTAGTCGGAGTTGCTTTATTTTTGACACACTTAGCAAAATTAAATAAGACGATTTCGGAGTATAGAGCAGAATTACCTAACTATTTCATGTCTAAAAATAAAATAGAGCTTACTCCAGGCTTAGACATAGATGGCTTGTTATCAAAAATGCAAGAACGCTATAAAAATGAAGATCATAGTACGGTTGATGGATTGAAGATCGACTTTCCAGAGCAGTGGGTTCATTTGAGGAAATCAAACACAGAGCCAATTATACGTATATATTCAGAAGGAAAGTCTCTAGAGGAGGCCGAGGGAATTGCTCAGAAAATAATTGATGAGATAAAGGATATCATTGGTTAAACCAGAAAAACCCTATTTCAAATAAATCAGCTCGTTTTAATAAGAATAAAAACGAGCTGTTTTGTTATCGTTTCCGGTTTTTAAATCCGAGGCATATAATATGTTCTGTGTTTTACTCCTTTTTATTTGGTGTCTCTTTTACCAAAGATTGAAAGCTTTAAATACTTGCCAGGGTTTTCGCTCAAGTCTTCGATGAGTGTGTTTAAGCGAGCTGATGTGTTGCTAAGATTATTGTAAAGCTGATCGTCATTCAGAAGTAGCCCTAAAGAACCTTCGCCGCTATTGATTTTACGCGTTATCTCCTCGACTTGTGATAAGGTCATTTGGGCATTATCGATCGTTCCCTTTAAGTCAGCATGTGCGAGGCTGTCGGTGAAGTTGTCTAAATTATCTAATATAGAATTGAGCTTACCTCCATTATTTTTTAAATTCGTTGTAATGGACTCCACATTAACCATGATATTAGCTAGTCTGAGCCTTTCAGATCCTACCAGTTCCTCCACCTCTTGGGTAATGGCTTCCATGTTTTCCAGTGAACCGCTAATGCTTGTTAAACTGCTTTTAAATTTATCCTGAAACTCATCATCAAGCGCCGAGTTAACAGTCGACAGAACAGAGTCAAGTTTAACGACTAAGTTTTCAATTTTAATTTGTAGTGGCTCGACTTTCTCTAGTAAATTGGCCTGTACATCGGATAAGAGAGGGTCTCCACTTTTGGCTAGCGTAGTGCTAGATCCTAGTTCAAAAACTATGGCCTTGCTCCCCAGTAAGTCTGCGCTAATGATTCTAGCAACCGTGTTGGAGGGGATGTCTAAATCACTTTTTATCTTAAACTCAGTTCTTATTTTTCCATTTTCCATCAAGGTCATCTTAGAAACTCTTCCTATTTGATACCCATTAACGAGCACCGGCTTGGACAAGCTTAATCCTTCGACGTTATCGTAGTCTGTGTAAAAGATGTTGTCGCTCGAGAATACATCGTTCCCTTTTAGGAAGTTGTAACCAATGATTAGTATAGCGATTGCGACTGCTGAAAGAATACCTACTTTCGTTTCATTCTTAATTTTCAAAGCTTTATAGTTTATTAAAGTTTAACTATTGTAATATAGGAATTATATTAATACCGCTTAACTTTCCACTGCTTTTTTATAATTTACAATAGCATCGTATAAATTCTGAACAATCTGATTCTGGCCATAGCTTGAGAGCATAAATTTCTCTTCATCGGGGTTGCTGATAAACCCAATTTCAGTCAGTACAGCTGGCATACCTGCAGTTGCAAGCACGGCGAGAGACTGCTCTTTAACGCCTCTATTTACGCGTGCGGATCTTGAGAACTCTTTTTGCATTAAGCTAGCAAGGCGTATGCTTTGGTCCCTATGGTCTCTTTGCATGAGTGAAAACACAATTAGCGTAGAAGGGTCCTTAGGGTCAAAGTTGTAGTTTTCTTCGTAATCGTCCTCAAGTAGAATGGATGCGTTTTCTCGCATAGCCACTTCTTGTTCTTCTAGGCGGTTAAAACCACAAACTAAGGTCTCGGTCCCTTGCGCTGCTCTTCGCCTAAAAGAGTTGCAGTGTACCGATATAAATAAGTCTGCATTTTGTTTGTTAGCAATTGCTGGTCTGGCATATAAATCTTTAAACACATCTGTTGTTCGAGTATAAACCACTTTTACTCCAGGCAATTCCTTTTCTATTTTCTCTCCTAAGCGCAATACAACACGTAAAGCTACGTCTTTTTCTGAAGACCTCGAGCCCCTTGCACCGGGGTCATGCCCACCGTGTCCTGCGTCTAAACAAATGGTTTTTACACGCATCATTGAACTCGATTTTTTCAAAAGAAGGTTTGCAGCTGTGTTTTTGGGAGCTAGACCTAAAGCTAGTAAGCCCAAAAGACCTAATAATTCTTTGCGTGTATACTTCTTTTCTTTGTCTATATGTCTTGTTTCAAGCATTTTCACCTAGTATATATTTTACGCTTTTTATTTGTTAAACAATTTTAACATTCAAAATTGAATAAAGCATACTTTTCAAATCTTTTTTAACTATTTTTGCTTCCAAATGGTTTTAGGGAAGTCATAGCACAAAAATAAGATTCGTATTTAATTTTGAAGGCTTTAATATATAATTTATTTTTTTTTACCTTGTTTCTATCCTGTGGATTTTACGCCAAAAGTCAGGTTATTTCGCCTTCCGACACATCTTCCTCAACCTTCATCAAGAACGATACCACATTAAACGACTCTACAGTTAGAGCTAGCGATACTACAAATAATCACTTGCAGGAGACTACCGGACAAGATACGGTTAATATGAAGAATGAGAGTGGTTTAGAAACGGTAGTAACAATTGTGGCCAATGATTCTTCGAAAAATGAGGTTAACAAAAATATTACACATCTTTACGGTGGTGCGAAAGTTAAATACGGTGAGTTTGAGCTCGCAGCAGATTATATACGTTTAGATAGAAACAAAAATCAGGTGTTTGCCAGTGGTATAATCGATCATAACGAAAAATACGTTGGACGGCCTGTTATCATATTTCCAAACGAACCTCCAGTCGCAGTAGACTCGGTACTGTATAACTACGAGCATAAAGTTCCCAAAACCTGGGGGGTTATGACCGAGGTGGACGGTGGCTTTATTCAGGCGCAGGTTCTACGTAGTAATATTTACGATGAGATGTCTTTTTATCAAGGACTCTACAGTACTTGCGATCTTCCACAACCCCATACGCACTTTGGTATTTATATTACCAAAGGGCTAGTTACAAAAAATCGAATCGTAGCAGGGCCTTCGTATTTAGTGGTCGAAAATATTCCTATTAAGTTTATTGGGATACCTTTTGGTTTTTTCCCAAAGCAAGATAAAAAAGCCTCAGGGTTTTTATTCCCCTCATTTGGAGAGGATGCCTCTAGAGGGTTCTCTATGAGAGATCTTGGTTGGTACTTGACATTTAACGATTATTGGGATTCTGAAATTCGGGGAAGCCTATATTCCAAGGGGTCTTGGGAAACCTCCGTTAGAACGCAATATCTGGTGAATTATAAGTATAACGGTAGTTTTAACATTAGATATGCGTCGACTAAAACAGGAGTCGAGGGTACAGATAATTACGGCACTAATAAAGACTTTAACGTCACATGGACCCACAGTCAAAGGCAAGAAGCTAATCCAGGGACATCCTTTTCGGCATCAGTAAACTTTGGTACGGGATCTTATTTTCAAAACACGGGAGCGAATAGCACTTACGATTATAACCAATTGGTACGAAATGACATGTCATCGTCTATTAGCTACGGGAAAGTATTTGCAGATGGGAAAGTGAACTTCACTTCATCGATGAGTCACAGGCAAAGCATTACAACGGGAAAAGTAGACTTAGAGCTGCCTTCCTTTAGTTTGAACGTTTCTAGCTTTCAACCTTTTCGTGCTAAGGAACCATCGGGGGATGAGAAGTGGTACGAAAGAATTACAGTGGGCTACAGCTTGCAAGGTAGGAATAGTATTTCTGCAGGAGACTCTGTGCTCTTTAAAAAAGAATCTCTAAATAAATTTTCTAATGGGTTTCAGCACAATATTCCCATTAGCTTGAGTTTAAATGCACTGAAGCACTTTCAGTTTAGTACTTCGGTGAATTATACCGAGCGGTGGTATTTTCAATCCGTTAGAAACTATCTGGAGAACACGGTCGAAGGGTATGAAAACCGAATGGATACCGTTTCAGGCTTTAAACGAGCATACGATTATTCTATGTCTGCGGGCTTATCGACAAAAATATACGGACACTTTAAAAAAGGAATCGGAAACATCCAAGAGATGCGTCACGTGATGACTCCATCTATTAATATCAATTACAGACCCGATTTTTCAGATCCGAGATTTGGTTTTTATCGTAATTACCAAGACGAAAATGGTATAATGAGTAAGTATTCTATTTTTCAAAATGGTATTTATGGGTCTCCAGGAGCGGGAAAGTCCATGGGAATTGGCTTCTCACTGGATAACAACCTAGAGGCCAAAGTGAATAGCAGTAGCGACACTACCGGATCGGGAGTGAAAAAGATACCTATCCTGCAGGGGCTGAACTTTAGTGGAAACTATAATTTTGTCGCCGACTCCATGAAGCTCTCGAATATTAACTTCTCAGGAAGAACTTCCCTTTTTGATAAGAAAATCAATTTAAACTTCAATGGTACTTTTGACCCTTATGCTTTGGATGACCAAGGGAGGAGAATCGATAGGTACATCATTAAAGATGGAAAGCTAGCGCGCTTGACGAATTTTGGACTTTCTTTTGACTATAGCTTTAATCCAGATGCGTCAAGTAATCGGAGTAATAACTTGGATTCTTTGGATAGCCAGATGAGAGGGAATATGTCGCCAGAGCAAGCAGAGGCCCTATCCCGGATAAGTGCCGACCCCAATGCATTTGTCGATTTTAACATACCTTGGAACCTTGCCGGATCATTTAGTTTTCAGTACTCTAAAACAGGGCTGCAAACCAATATTACAAGTACGGTGATGCTTCATGGAGATGTGAACGTTACCCCAAAGTGGAAGGTGCAATTTAATACGGGTTATGACTTCCGGCGAAAGGAAGTTTCTTTGACCCAGTTTAATATCTATAGGGATTTACACTGCTGGGACCTTTCGGTGGGGTGGACTCCCTTTGGGCAATATAAATCTTATAATATTACCATTCGAGCCAAGGCATCTGTACTGCAAGACTTGAAATTGTCGAAAAGAAATAGTCATTTTAGATACTAAAATCAGTCTAATGAAAGCAGAGATTATAACCATAGGGGATGAAATTCTTCTTGGACAAATAGTTGATACCAATTCAGCTTTTATAGCAAACGAGCTTTTTCAGAATAATGTGTCAGTGAACACGATTAGTTCCATAGCCGATACTAGGGAAGCTTTGCTTGAAGCTCTCAAGCGGGCAAGCATGCGCTCAGACCTTGTGATAATAACGGGCGGGTTAGGGCCCACTAATGACGACGTTACAAAAAAAACTGCGGCAGAATTTTTTCACGTGGACTTAATTCGATCACCTGAGGTTTTTCAGCACGTTGAGAACATATTCTTAAAGCGTAAAAATCAACCCATGCTTTCTGTTAATTTAGCACAAGCCGACATCCTTGAGAATTCGGAAGTACTTTTTAATGACGTTGGCACCGCCCCAGGTATGTGGGTGAGTCACAATGGGGTGAATTACGCCTTTTTGCCAGGAGTTCCTTTTGAAATGCGATTCTTAATTAAAGAGCGTGTAATTCCAAAAATAAGAGAGATGGGGAGTTATGTCTCTTTATCCAACCGTTATATCTTAACGGTAGGAATTGGAGAGTCGTTTTTAGCTAAAAGTATTGAAGATATAGAAAATAATCTCCCAGAAGACATGCAGCTAGCCTACTTACCTGCTATTAATCAGGTGCTACTGAGACTTTCTGCGCGTGGAGAAAACAAGGAGGATACAATAGCGGCTTTAGAAAAGGTTGAAGCAGAGATTGTCAAGCGGGTTGAAAAGCATGTAGTTGCTCAAAAAGATATAAGTATAGAGTCGGTTATTCTAAATATTTGCCTTGAAAGAGGTAAAACTATTGTAACGGCAGAGAGTTGTACTGGAGGAAGCATAGCATCGAGGCTTACCTCTGTTCCGGGGTCTAGTGCTGTATTTCTTGGAAGCGTTGTTGCATATGATAATGCCGTTAAAACGTCGTTTTTAGGGGTTCCTGTAGAGCATATTAAAAAATATGGAGCAGTTAGCGATGAGGTTGTGACGGCTATGGCGGTAGGCGGACGAAGTAGGATGAATGCCGATTATTGCCTGGCAACAAGCGGAATAGCAGGGCCAGGAGGCGGTAGCCAAGAGAAACCAGTTGGGACAGTTTGGGTGGCACTTGCAGGACCAAATGGCACAAAATCTAAAGTTTTCCATTTTCATAACGATAGGTTAATAAATATAGAACGAAGTGTCCAGCAAGCATTTTATATGCTTTGGAAGGAATTAGTAGGCCAATCTCATGGTTAAGATAAAAATAAGGCAGGTTTTTAAAAGGCTTTGATAAGGCTAAGGACACGAAATTATATTTCGAAAGATTGATTTTATTAAAAATTTTGTTTTAAAAGGGAAGATTGATTATATTAATTTTTAACTTAGTATTCTGAATTTGAACACTAATAGTATGGCTATATATCAAGTAACCCTCCCGAAAATGGGGGAAAGCGTATTGGAAGCAACAGTGACGGCTTGGGTGGTTTCGGAAGGAGATCGAGTCAAGGAAGATGATTCTTTGGTAGAGATTGCAACAGACAAAGTTGATTCTGATGTTCCTTCGCCCGTTAGTGGGGTAGTGAAGAAAATTTTATTTCAAGAAGGAGATGTTGTTCAAGTAGGGGAGACTCTGATTGAAATTGAGGTAGAGGGCGAAGATGTAGGTGGTTCATCTCCCTTGGATTCTATTGCTATAGCAAGCAATCAGGAAGATCAAGAAGAAAATCTGCCTGAAGAAGAGAGCAGTGGTTTAGAAGAGGAAGTCATCATTGATGATCTCCCAGGTTTGGATCAACTTGCTATGGCAGAAGTTGAAGATGGGCAAGACCAATTCTCTTCAGATAGATTTTATTCTCCGCTTGTAAAAAGTATTGCAAAAGAGGAAGGCATAAGTGCTGCTGAACTAGACAGGATTAAAGGAAGTGGAGTAGAAGGCCGCTTAACTAAAAATGATATATTAAGTTATCTGGAAAATAAATACAGTAAACCAGCAGATCCTAGAGGAGTGATTGAGCGTAATAATCCTGAAAAGGAGCTTGGAAGATCCCATAAACCACCAGTTAAAGACAGTTCAGTCTCCGCAGTTAGTGCCTCCAGTGGAGATGAGATCATTGAAATGGATAGAATGCGCCGTTTGATTGCTAATCATATGGTTCATAGTGTTCAAACTTCACCTCATGTTGCTTCATTTGTAGAGGCCGATGTTACTAGTTTAGTAAACTGGAGAAATGAAGTAAAAGAGGAGTTTAAAAAACGTGAAGGTGAGAACATTACTTTTACGCCCATTTTTATTGAAGCAATCAGTAAAGCACTGAGAGACTATCCGCTAATCAATGTTTCGGTGGATGGCTACAAAATCATAAAGAAAAAGTCTATAAATATTGGTATGGCAACGGCATTGCCTTCTGGAAACCTAATTGTTCCAGTAATTCATAATGCAGACCAGCTGAGCTTAGTGGGTTTGACACGTGCTGTGAATAGCTTATCGAGTCGTGCTCGCGAAAATAAGCTTACGCCCGATGAAATTTCAGGTGGTACATTTACTTTTACCAACATAGGGGCATTTGGAAATATAATGGGAGTGCCCATCATTAATCAACCACAAGCAGCAATCTTAGCAGTGGGTACTATTAAAAAGAAGCCTGCAGTCATTGAAACGCCTGAAGGGGATTTTATTGGGATTAGACATATGGTATACTTGTCTCTGTCTTATGATCACCGTGTAATTGACGGTGCTTTAGGAGGAATGTTTTTAAAACGGGTAGGTGAGTATTTGGAAAACTGGAATACTGCGCGGGAAATTTGATGTTTTGAAGGGTGGGTGATTTTTGATCAGGAGTTTAAACAGCGATAAGAAACTGCGCGATTAAATGCTTCTTTAAACCATTGCCACTATAACACTCACTAAGAAAATAATATGCAAAATGTACGAGCCGGAAGGAGCTGAAAAGTGTTTCTTCCGGTATATTATTTTAAAAAGCGGGCTAATTCACGTTTATTGTCACGCTCTTTTATCGCCTCACGCTTATCGTATAGTTTTTTACCTTGAGCCAGTGCGATTTCAATTTTCGCAAATCCACGGTTATTAATGAATATACGTAAAGGGATAATGGTGAAGCCTCGTTCTTGAAGTTTAGTTTCTAACTTTTTTATTTCTCTTTTATGAAGTAAGAGCTTTCTGTTTCGTTTGGCTTCGTGATTATAGAACGATCCATGAGAGTACTCAGCGATATGCATGTTTCGGATATAAAGCTCTCCATCAATGAATGAACAAAAACTATCGTTGATATTAGCCTTTCCTTGACGAATAGATTTTATTTCGGTTCCCAATAGACGTACACCTGCTTCAAACCGTTCTAATAAATGGTATTCAAAGCTGGCTCTGCGATTTTTTATATTGATTTTAGATGAAATAGTCATATGTTGTTTTCAAGCTTGAAAGATAGCATTTTTGCTAGATGCAAACTTACAATATTAAATATAAAATTTATAGCAGATAATACTAAGCAAAACAAATATTATATTAATTGAATTAAATTTATGATATTTATATGTCAAATATAGGTAACCTTAATTTAAAGATTTTGTAAGTTTGCACGGTTTGAGTGAATTGTGTTAAGTTACGTCGGCAAAGCAAAAGCAATTAAAATCGCTAAGATGGCTTGGTTTTTGTATTTTTGTAATTTGACGTTTATGGTAGAAAGTTCAAGAATTGAGCTTTAATATAATTTTAAAATAATATACCTATCGCATGAGCAAGGTGAAATTGAATCAAAGAACTGCAGCGTTCATTTCTAGTCAGCTAGATGTAATTAAAGATAATGATCTTTATGCATTTTTCAGGCCGATTCAATCGAAACAAGATACGGAAGTTTTGATTGAGGGAAAGCGTGTTTTAATGTTTGGTTCAAACTCTTATTTGGGTTTGACTACTGATCCGCGTATAATAGAAGCTTCTAGGGAAGCTTTGTTAAAATATGGTACAGGCTGTGCGGGCTCAAGATTTTTAAATGGAACTTTAGATATTCACCTGCAATTAGAAGAAGAATTAGCTGATTTCGTAGGTAAGGAGGATGCGATTTTATTTTCAACTGGATTTCAAGCGAATCTAGGTCCGCTCTCTTGCTTAACTGGACGTAACGATTATATTCTTTTAGACGAGAGGAATCACGCTTCTTTAATAGATGGAAGTAGATTGTCTTTCTCCAAAGTAATCAAGTACGCACATAATGACATGCAGGATTTACGCAGTAAGTTGATGAGACTACCAGAGGATAGTCTTAAGTTAATTGCTACGGACGGAATCTTCAGTATGGAGGGTGATATTGTAAAGTTACCTGAGTTAGTTGAGGTTGCCAATGATTTTGATGCAGTTGTTATGTGTGATGACGCACATAGCCTAGGAGTGATAGGAGAAAGAGGGGCAGGAACAGCATCTCACTTTAACCTAACGGATCAAGTAGATATTATAATGGGAACATTTAGTAAGTCTCTAGCATCCTTGGGTGGTTTTATTGCAGCTGATGCACAAACGATTGAATATTTAAAACATACCGCCAGGTCACTCATGTTTAGTGCTAGTATGACTCCTGCATCTGTAGCAGCGACTTTAAAGGCGCTAGAGATCATGCGGACTGAGCCTGAGCATATTGAAAAATTATGGGAGAATACACATTACGCTAAGCAGTTGCTGTTGAGCCATGGGTTTGACCTAGGGGATACAGAGAGTCCAATTCTTCCAGTGTTTTTAAGAAACAACGACAAGACTTATTTGGTCACCAAACTATTGCAAGAGGAAGGGGTTTTTGTGAATCCTGTTGTTTCTCCAGCTGTTCCACCACAGGAATCTCTTATTAGATTCTCTTTGATGAGCACCCATACTTTCGATCAAATCGAAGAGGCTATCACAAAAATGGCTGCTGTATTTAAAAAAGTTGAGGTTGAATCTTTCGTAAATCATTAATGTATGATTGAAATTGTAGCCGTAAATAGTTCTAAACTCCAAAAAGAATTTATTGATTTTCCGCATGGTTTATTTAAGAACGATCCAAATTATGTTCCTGAACTGTTCTTAGAGCAGAAGGAACTGCTTAACCCGAAAAAAAACCCGTTTTTTAAGCATGCAGCGGTCCAGTTGTTTTTAGCTAAAGAAAATGGACGAACGGTTGGAAGAGTAGCGGCTATATGGAATGAAAATAATAACAAATTTAACCATGTAAATGAAGGAGCATTTGGTTTTTTTGATTGCATTAACAATCAAAAGGTTTGTAATAGCTTACTTGATAGCGCTTCAAATTGGGTTAAAGAGAAAGGCGCCGATACTTTAGTCGGACCAATTAATCTTTCTACCAATAATTCATGTGGTTTGTTGATCCAGGGGTTTGATTCACCTCCTTTTGTTATGATGCCCTACAACCCTCCGTATTATATGGACTTGTTAAGTGCGTATGGTCTAGATAAAAAGGTCGACTTAAGAGCTTACTCCGTAGAAAAAGAAAAAGTTAATACGAGGTCTGTCTCTCTACTTGAAAGATTAGAAGAGAGACTTTCTAGATCTGGAATTCTCTTGAGAGAACTAGATGTCAAGAATTTTGAAACAGATGCAAAACGTATTAAAGAAGTTTATAATAAAGCATGGGATAAAAACTTAGGTTTTGTACCCATGACCGATGAAGAATTTGATTTTACAGCCAAATCACTTAAACAAATCCTGGATACTAAATATGCTATTATCGCAGAAAAAGAAGGGGAAATTATAGCTTTCGCTCTGGGTATTCCAAATATAAATGAAGTTTTAATAAAAATTAACCGAGGACGCCTGTTCCCGTTTGGAATATTCAAGTTGTTATTTGGTCTAAAAAAGGTCAATAGCGTCAGAGTATTGATGTTGGGAGTTCTTGAGAAATATAGAAAGCTGGGAATTGAAGCTTGTTTATATGGTAGAATTATTTCAAATGCATTAAACTCTAATATAGAGCAATCCGAATGTTCTTGGATGCTAGAAGATAATTTTCTAATGAATAATGCCATTGAAAAAGTAAATGGTGAATTGTATAAACAATACCGGTTATATCAGAAGTCTCTATGAACCCTGAAAAAGTTCTTATAACTGGTGCTAGCGGTTTTGTAGGTTGGCATTTAATTAAGCGGGCTAAAGGAAGAGGCTGGCAAATTCATGCAGCAGTTAGGCCCAGTAGTAAGACGGATGCAATAAAGCCTTATGTCGATAGGTTTATTTACTTAAACTACGAAGACTCATTTCAGCTAGAAGAAATCATCAAGGAGAATGCTTACACCTTAATCATTCATGCTGCGGCAATGACAAGAGCCAAAACTCTAGATGAATTAATTAAGGTTAACTCGGATTATACTATCAATCTTTTAAGGGCTGCTACAACAAGCCCTGCGCTAAAAAGGTTCGTTTATATCAGTAGTCTTGCAGCAGTTGGTCCAGTTTCTTATGAAGGTCGGGCAATTACAGAGGATAATCCTCAGCGCCCATTAACTATTTACGGAGAGAGTAAGAAACATTCTGAGGAGAGAATCTTTCAGGAGTTTATTGGGCAAAATATCACCATCTTGCGACCCACAGCAGTTTTTGGGCCTAAAGAAAAAGATTTATTTATTCTATTTGATACCTTCAATAAAGGTTTAGATCCTTATATTGGTAGGAAGCCACAAAAATTGTCCTTTATTTATGTGGACGATTTAGTGCAAGCCATCTTAAAAGCAGGTGAGGATAGGAGACAGGGAACCTTTAGCTACAATTTAAGTGATGGCAAGGTTTATAGCCGTTATGATATGGCTGATAATTATAAAAGGGTTTTCCATAAACGATTGTTTCGTTTCCACGTGCCCTATTTTTTAGTTCAATGGGTTGCAGCTATTTTTCAGTTTGCGTATAAGAATTCTAAACATATGCCGGTTATCTATCCAGAGAGGTTAAAAGAGTTAACAGCAGAAAACTGGAACTGCGATATAAGTTTAGCTAAGGAAGAGATTGGATATAATCCAAATTATAATTTAGATAGTGCTATAAAAGTTACCGTTGATTGGTATAAAAATGAAGGGTGGCTAAAATAAGGATAATGAAACAAGAAAGTAAAGGTAAAATAAATAAAAAGCTATTTGCTGATCGTAAGCGAACAAACATTTTAAGTAACCCAGAACAAAGGCTAATTACATATTTAGTCCCGAAGATTCCAAATTGGCTGTCTTCCGATGGTTTAACCCTTATAGGGTTGATAGGGTCTTTGTTGATTACTGCAAGTTTTTTATTAGCAAAATACGTCCATGTAAGCTTTCTGTTATTTGGTATCGTTTCATTTTTTATCCAATGGTTTGGAGACTCCTTAGATGGAAGGATAGCATTCTATAGGAATAAATCTCGAAAATGGTATGGCTTTGCGTTAGACATAGTAGTAGATTGGATTAGTACAGTTTTCATTGGACTAGGATATGTTTTTTATACAGAAGGAATTTTTGAGCTTTCTGGTTTTGTTTTAGTTGCATTTTATGGCTGGGCCATGATTGTTTCTCAATTGCGTTATAAAATAACAGGAGAGTACCATATAGATTCAGGGCCAGTTGGACCTACAGAAATTCGAGTCATTATTTCTACTATGTTGTTAATGGAGGTGTTGTTTCCTGGAGTTTTAGACTATTTGGTCTTTGCTTTGTGTTTGGTGTTATTGGTCAATAATCTTCTGGATACTTTAAAACTACTTAAGCAAGGGGATGAAAGAGATCATAAGGAAAAAGCCGCGAAGCAAAAGAATGTCAATACTTATTAATAAATCGATGAGTTAGACTCCTGGATTCCTAGTATGAAATCTAAAAAGTCATTTCTTACTTTTTTTAAAGCTCAAGCTTCTGCATTTATAGGCGGGCTAAGCGATTATGCTATTATGTTATTCTGTACCGAGGTACTAGGAATACATTATACTTTGTCTATAGTTATAAGCGGAACTCTAGGAGCTGTAGTAAACTTTTCAATTAATAAATACTGGACTTTTAAATCTCCATCACCAATAGGAGGACAGTTAGTCCGTTTTGTCGTTGTAGTATTAGGGAGTATAGCATTAAAATCCTCTGGTACTTATCTAGTTACAGAATTTGTGGAAATTGATTACAAAATTTCTAGGATTATTGTGGAGCTTGTTGTATCTTTGCTTTTCAATTATCCACTACAACGGTATTGGGTTTTTAAAAATAGTTCATTGGTTTAAAAAAGGCAGGTTTGAGTTTCAAAACTTTTTTTCATAAAAGGTTTGTTTAATTAAAAACTGTTTTATACCTTTGCAGTCCCTTCAGACGGAAGTGGTTTTAAAAAAGTGTTGACATTTCGTTGTTTTTCGGTTGTTTGGTTTAGTTGCGGCGGGTTAGAAAAAGAAAAACAAAAAAAAGATTTGGAAATATAAATTATCTTTTTTACCTTTGCAGTCCCTTCTGGCGGAAGGTTTTTACAAAAAAGAGATTGCAAATATGGATTTCGATCCACTAACTAAAATGCGCGATGCATTTTTAAGTGAAGTTCTTTGACAGTTCGGTTGATAAACACAGCGTTTGATTTTTTAATCAAATTTGATGCAAAAAACATCTAGAGATTTATTAATACAGGATTTTTTACTATGGAGAGTTTGATCCTGGCTCAGGATGAACGCTAGCGGCAGGCCTAATACATGCAAGTCGAACGGGATCTATAATCAGCTTGCTGA
>Ga0079226_10001814_pt1 | contig 16418 bp, 13 predicted proteins | sample Poulit2014_FD_76345 | JGI IMG/M metagenome (GOLD analysis project Ga0079226, IMG submission 76345) | Agricultural soil microbial communities from Georgia to study Nitrogen management - Poultry litter 2014 | ecosystem: Environmental > Terrestrial > Soil > Agricultural land | place: USA: Georgia...
CTAGCTCTCAGTGAGTTTCTGGGCACGCTCCGCATAGCTTTCGGAGGTTCCGAAGACCTTCTTCGCGTACTCGATCGAGTTGTTGTACGACTGGATACCTTGCCACCACCCCTCGGCACTGCTCATGTCACGTTCCCCCGCGCAGAGGTAACGTGCCGCGGCAAGCGCGGCATCGTCGATCTGGTGCGGACTACCCGAGCCGTCACCATTGGCGTCGGATGCGTACCGCTGCCAGGTGCTGGGGATGAACTGCATCGGACCGACGGCTCTGTCGTGTTCCGAGTCGCCGTCCAGAGCACCGCCGTCGGTGTCCGAGATCGCGTCGACCCCGGCCGATCCGTCGAGCGGAATGCCGATGATCGGGTCCGAGGGATAGCCGTTGTCCTGTAGTACCGAGCCACCGTACCGGCCGTGGTTCGACTCGATCCGCCCGATCGCCGCCAGCGTTGCCCACGAGACCCCGCACTCCGGTTGTTCGGCACGCATCGCCAGCGCCGCGTGCCCGTAGGCATACAACGCCCGTGATGGAACTCCGACCACCGGTTCCGCGCGCTCCGCCCACTCGCTGAGCGTGCGCGGTCTCGAGGACTCGGCCGTCGTATCGCCCTCGGCCCCGTCCTTGTTGTCCCCGACAGCGTCGGAATCGTTCGTCTCACCGTCGCCCGTGGGCGACTTGCCACCGGCCGGATCCGGCTCCGCGGGAGCGCGCGAGCCGGGCGCCACCTGTGCCGCCTTGATGTCCAACCCAGGAATCGTGCTGGTCGTCGGGCTTTCGGGCGGAGTGGCCACCCGGGCCACGAGAATTCCGCCCCCCGCCGCCAGGCCGATCAGGCTCACCACAACCAGCAAGCGCGTCACACCCGTGACGAAGACCCCGCGGACTCGTTTCCCAACCGGGACCGGTGACGATGTGTCTGCGGCGTCCGCCGGGGGCGCCGCACCATCGTCGGTCGCGCCCGCGGAATCAGCCGCTGTGGCCCGCGTGTCGCTCACGGACATGCCTCCCGCTCGGTTCGCCTGCACCCTGACAACGATCAGGCGCAGACCAACGTTACGCGAACAGGCACCGCCGCAAGACACAGCACCCGATCGGTCAGGACACCATGTCCCGTCGCTGACGGTTCAGTCGAGCCACACACCATGCGGGTGCGCTACCACGGCGCAGGTGCTCCAACACGGTCAGCGGGCCCAGGTGTTTGGCCAGGTCCGCCGGGCGTAACCCAGCGGCCCGGTAGTCGAGTGCACGCTGATCCAACGGACTGATACCCGCATCCCACCATTGTTGTGCCTCACCGACGTCCCCGATCATCTGCCACCAACCGGCAGCTTCGCTCAACAGTTCTTCGGGGGCGTCCGGAAGCCTACGGCGCATCGCCGCCACGTATCCGGTATCGGTCGATTCCACGAGTTGCCACTCGGCCGATCCCGTGGTGTTGCGCTGCCCGGGGATGCCCGGCGTGACCTCCGGGGCTTCGGACAACCAGGCGGAGGCGATCCGGCTCGCCTCGACGTCTTCGACAGTGTCCTCGCGCTCCGCGGTCCACTGTTGGATCAGTGCGTCCACACCCGGGTCTGTGGTCATTCGTGCCTCCTCGACAACACGTCACCGCAAGCCATCGCGTCGGCTCGCGCCCTGTCCCCCACTCACCCCGGATCACCAGCCGGGCCGGAGTTGTTCACCGGTATGGTTTCGAGCCGGCTGATCACACGGATTGTGCGCACACTAAAACCGCAATGCAGCTTTTCGCCAGAGTTTCCGCGAAATATTTCGAACCAGTAAGCGAAATCAGCCGGATGGCCGAATACCATCGGAAGTTACTCGTTGGTTACTACGTATAGTGAGGCCAAACGAGACAGTTTTCCCTGACATGATGACGCCAGCCATACCCGAATGCGGCATCCTGAACCACGGTTACGGCAACGCACGTCGACGGCCGCCCGGATCGACATCCGGGCGGCCGTCGACACACGCTTGCCTGCGCGGACGGTTAGTCGAACAGACTCCGGACGAACGTCACAATGGCTTCCGCCCCGTCACGCAGCCACCCGAACGCCTCTTGTACCGCGTCCGCCGATTGGTTCGGCTGCGATATCAGGAAGAACAAGACGAGTGCAACACCGCCAATGATGAGTGTTTTCTTGAGATTCGGCGACATAACTCCATCCGTTCTCACGTGGCGGGCAACCCTGGTGCACCCGGCGTCTCGCGTCGTGGTTGACAAACGGAGTCAGGATGACCCGAACGGCTGCCGTACCGTCGACCACCGACTGACCCCACCGGATGGACACTTTAGCCGATCGCCCCGGCCGCACGTAACTCCTGCAGCTTCTGCGCGTCGTAACCGAACTCGGTCAACACCTCAGTGGTGTCAGCACCCTTGCCGGGCGCCGCCTCCGGGTCCGCGGCCGGGGTACGGTCGAACTTCGGCCCGGGCGCAGGCTGTGGCACCCCGTCCACCTCGACGAACGTCTGTCGTGCGACATTGTGCGGATGCTCGGGAGCCTCAGCGGGACTCAACACCGGTGTCAGGCAGGCATCCGTCCCCGCAGCCCGTTCGACCAGTTCGTCACGAGTGTAACGCGAGATCTCTCCGGCCAGCGTCTCACGCAGCTCGGACCATTCATTGACGTCGATGTGTGGGGGAAGCTCATCCGGATCCAGACCGAGCACAGTGACCAGATCCCGCCAGAAGCGCTGTTCGATCGCTCCAACAGCGACATACTTGCCGTCGGCGGTCTCATAGGTGTCATAGAACGGAGCGCCACCGTCCAACATGTTCTCACCGCGCTCTCCGGCCCAGAGGCCCGCGGTCCGCAGGCCGTGCAGGTGCGTCGTCAACATGGCCGAGCCGTCGACCATCGACGCGTCCACCACCTGCCCCTGACCCGAGGACATCCGCTCATACAGTGCGGCAAGCACACCCATGGCCAGATAGAGTCCACCACCGCCGAAGTCCGCCACCAGATTCAACGGCGGCACCGGACGCTGTCCCGATCTACCGATCGGCTCCAACGCCCCGGACAGTCCGATGTAATTGATATCGTGTCCGGCGCTCGACGCGAGCGGGCCGTCCTGGCCCCACCCGGTCACGCGGCCGTACACGAGCCCCCGGTTCCGGGCGTGTACTGCCTCGGGGCCCAGGCCCATCCGTTCGGCAACCCCCGGCCGGAATCCCTCGATGAGAACGTCCGCCTGTTCGGCCAGCCGTAGCACGACCTCGACGCCCTCGGCCGTTTTGGTGTTCACGCCGATGCTGCGTCGGGACCGCATGAGCGGATCCTCGTTGATCCCGAGCACGTCCTCCCCCGGAGTTGCCCGGTCAACTCGAACCACTTCCGCCCCGAGGTCGGCCAACATCGTGCACGTGAACGGCGCGGGTGCCAGACCAGCGAGTTCGATGACCCGCAGCCCGGCAAGCGGCCCAGCGCTCATGCTTCTGCTCCTTTCCGTGGTGCGACACTCCCGTATCGGGATGCCGTTCACAGGGTCCGCGAGATGATCTCCTTCATGATCTCGTTCGTACCGCCGAATATGCGGTTGATACGGACGTCGGCCCACGCACGGGCAATCGGATACTCGGTCATGTAGCCGTAGCCGCCGAACAGCTGCAGGCAGTCATCGATGACCTTGTTGACCCGCTCCGTGGTCCAGAGTTTGGCCATCGCCGCTCCCTGCACGTCGAGCTCGCCGCGCAGGTGCTGTTCGATGCACTGATCGAGATAGGCACGGGCGACCGTCGCCTCGGTCGCCGCCTCGGCGAGGGTGAACTTGGTATTCTGAAACTTGAAGATCTCCCGGCCGAACGCCTGGCGCTGCTTGGTGTACTCGATCGTCTGGTTGATCGCACTCTCCATCGCGGCCACCGCGGTCACCGCGATGATCAACCGCTCCTGCGGAAGCTGTTGCATCAACTGGATGAAACCCTGGCCCTCGGCGTCCCCGAGCAGGTTCGTGGCGGGAACGCGCACGTCGTCGAAGAACAGTTCGGCCGTGTCCTGCCCCCTCATGCCGACCTTGTCCAGCACGCGGCCCCGTCGGAATCCCGGGGTCGAGGTCGGGACGACCAGCAACGAAACACCCTCGGCCCCGGCGTCCGGGTTCGTCTTGCACGCGACGACCAACAAATCCGCATGCGCACCGTTGGTGATGAACGTCTTCGATCCGTTGATGACATACTCGTCGCCGTCACGCACCGCGTGCGTGGTGATGCTCTGCAGATCGGACCCGGTTCCCGGTTCTGTCATGCACACGGCTCCGACCCACTCGCCACTGGCAAGCTTCGACAACCAGTCGTGTTTTTGCTGCTCATTACCGTAGTTCACCAGGTAGTGCGCCACGATTCCGCTGTGCACGCTCACGCCCCAGCAACTGTCGCCCGCACGAGCCTGCTCCTCGTAGAGCACGGCCTCGTGCGCGAATGTGCCGCCACCTCCCCCATACTCCTCCGGCACGGACAGCGCGAGCAGTCCGACGCCACCGGCTTTCGTCCACAGCTCTCGGTCGACCTGCTTCTGCTCGATCCAGCGGTCCTGGTGCGGAGTGAGTTCCTTCTGGCAGAACGTACGAGCAAGATCGCGGAAGTCTTCGATCTCCCCGGTGCTCCATGAACTCTGTTGGGTTGGCAGTGTCACGACAAGCCTCCTACGCCACTCTTCTGGAAAACATTCCGACTGGCTTGTAAGTTCTGGCTATAATGTACATCCTGGCCGTACAGCGGGTAAAGCATCGCAAACATGGAGGGCACGTGGGCGCGGGACCACCGACGCATCGCACACAGGAACAGCGCCGGGAACAGACGCGCACAGCGCTGCTGGACGCGACGATCGACTGCCTGGTGGAACTGGGCTACGCACGCACGTCGGTGCAGGAGATCTGTGCTCGTGCGCGAGTGTCGAAGGGCGCACTGCAACACCATTTCGCCGCGAAGTCCGAACTCATGGCGGCAGCTGTACAACACCTGACGGAGCAACTCAAACAACAGCGCATCGCGGCGGTCAACCAGCTGTCCGCGGGGACCGACCGGATCAGCGCGTCGATCGACATGCTCTGGGACGCCTACTCCGGGACGCTGGCCACGGCAGTAACCGAACTGTGGGTCGCGGCGCGCACCGACCCCGACCTCCGTGCGGCGATCCGCCCTGTCGACCGTTCCCTGGGACGCTCCGTGTTGGAGCACGTGACCGACATCGCCGGCGAGGATGTTCCCCGGGAGCGGATGGAAATGCTGTTCTGGCTGACCGTGAACCTCACCCGGGGACTCGCCCTCGACGCGGAACTCGGCGGCGACCCCGCCCGTCGCCAGCAGCTACTCGACGAGTGGAAACGCATCGCCGTTGAACGCTACGAATCCCCCGGGTAACGACCTGCTGGTGGCGAGGGACGCTGCGCCGAAGCCGGATTCAGCGGTCGATCCCGACCGCTTCACGAACCGACTCCAACACTCGACTCGCCCGCTCACGGGCCTTGCCCGCGCCTGCCGCCAGATACTTGTCGAGATCCGAGCCAGGCTGGATGAGTTCCTCGTAACGCTCACGCAGCGGGCCGAGTTCAGCATTGACGACATCGAACAGCTGATCCTTCAACTCTCCCCACCCGACGCCGCCCGCGGTCAGCCTGCTGCGGGCATCGGCCACGACCTCGTCGGAAGCGAGTTGCTCCAGAAGCTGGAACACCGCCGAGGAATCGGGATCCTTGGGTTCCTCGACCGGGGTGCTGTCGGTCGGGATCCGGCGGATCAGCTTTTTGAGCTTCTTCTCCGGCAGGAACAACGGAATAGTGTTGTCATAGGATTTGCTCATCTTCCTGCCATCGAGTCCCGGCAGGGTCTGTGACTGTTGCGCTTCGGGGGTGATCGCCTCCGGGATCTTGAATCGGTACGTGTCGCCGTACAGATGGTTGAACGCAGCCGCGATGTCGGCTGCGTACTCCACATGCTGCACCTGGTCGCTCCCGACCGGAACCACATCCGTCTCCATAATCAGGATGTCGACGGCCATCAGGATCGGATAGTTGAACACACCCATGTTGATTCCGGCATCCGGCTCCTCGCCCGCCTCGACGTTGCGGTCACGGGCGGCCTTGTAGGCGTGGGCACGATTCATGAGCCCCTTTCCGGTCACACACGACAGTGCCCAGGTGAGTTCGAAAATCTCGGGGACGTCCGACTGCCGGTAGAACGTCGTGTGGTCGGGATCCAGCCCCGCCGCCAGCCAGGTCGCCGCCACGGCACGAGTCTGCTGCCGGAAGGCACTGGGATCACGTTCGGTGGTCAACGCATGGTAATCGGCGATGAAGCTCAACGAATCGTACTGCTCCGCCAGTCGAATGGCCGGGCGGATCGCGCCGATCAGATTCCCGAGGTGCGGCTCGCCGGTCGGTTTGACACCGGTCAACGAGACCTTTGCTGCTGGCTCTGGCATGCCCGCCATCCTACTGCTGCACCTCAGAGCAACGGCGAGTGACCACCGCGAGTGCCCCGCCACGCGTGTTCCGCCACATTCCTGCAATCGAGCCAGGGCCCCGGGAACGGGACGTGGCGGACAACACCGGGATCACGTCGCACTCCGGGACACCAGGCGGAGGGGGGTGTCGGGCCTGGGCATCCGTGGGACGAATCCGTGGGACGAATCGGTGCCCGCCGCCACGGCATCGGGCACCGCCCGACGGTCAGAACCCGGACAGCGCCGGAGCGGGAACGGTAGAGTGTACTCATAGGTAACAATGTGAGTGATCGGAGTACAGATGGCACACACGGACCTGGCCGGCACCCCCAAGCGGATGGCGCAGCCCAGCGCCGACGACACGATCGGTGGTGTCGTTGCCGCTCCGAGCCGACGGCGAGCCGGCGAACTGCTCGCACGGCTGGGAACCGACCCCCGCAGCGGTGCGACGAGCCCGCTGGCGCCGTTCACCGGAGAGTCCACCGTGACACTGCCGCAGGCAGGCGATGCCGAGGTACGCAGCGCGTTTGCCCGGGCGCGTCAACAACAGCACCCGTGGGCCGCGGTGCCCGCGGGCGAACGGCAACGGGTCCTGGGCAGACTGCATGACCTGATTCTCGACCGTCAACAAGAAGCGCTCGACCTGATCCAGGTCGAAGCGGGCAAGTCGAGGCTGGACGCGTTCGACGAGATCAGCTCCAGCGCGCTCGTTGCCGCGTACTACGGCAAACACAGCGCCCGCATGCTGTCCCCGAAACGTGCCGCCGGCGTCATCCCGCTGTTGACCAAGGCCGCGGAACTGCATCATCCGAAAGGCGTCATCGGGGTGATCACCCCGTGGAACTATCCGCTCGCATTGACCGCCATGGACGTATTGCCCGCTCTCGCCGCAGGCAACGCCGTGGTCCAGAAGCCGGACAACCAGACGACCCTGTCCGCGCTGTGGCTGCACGAGCTCGCCACAGAAGCGGGTCTGCCGCCCGGCGCATGGCAGATCGTCCCGGGAGAAGGGCCGACCGTCGGTCCGGCACTGGTGGACGAGGCCGACTACCTGTGCTTCACCGGGTCCACCTCGACGGGGAAACACCTCGCCGGGCAACTGGCGGACAAGCTCACGAATCACTCGCTGGAGCTCGGTGGCAAGAATCCGATGATCGTACTGCCCGATGCCGACGTCGCGACCGCAGCCGCGGGGGCCGTGGCCGCCTGCTTCTCCTCGGCCGGGCAATTGTGCGTCTCCGTGGAGCGGCTCTACGTCCACGAGGACATCCGTGAGCAGTTCACGCAGGAATTCGTCCGACGCACCGAAGCGATGCGGATCGGTGCCGGACTCGACTACACCCACGACATGGGATCACTGACGAGCAGTCACCAACTCGAGCGCGTCAACAGCCACGTGGAGAACGCACGCCAGCACGGCGCACGCGTTCTCACTGGTGGCCGGCCCCGTCAGGAGCTGGGGCCGCTGTTCTACGAACCAACCATCCTCACCGACGTCTCGCCCGAGACCGATCTGTACGCGGCCGAAACGTTCGGACCGGTCGTGGCGATCTACGGCTACCGCGACACAGACGAGGCGGTTCGCAAGGCCAACGACACCGAGTTCGGGTTGAACGCCAGCGTGTGGTCCGCCAGCACCGCCCACGCCTGGGAGGTCGCCAGCCGCATCAAAGCGGGCACCGTCAATATCAACGAGGGGTACGCGGCCACCTTCGGCACCGTGGGCCTACCGATGGGCGGGATGAAACACTCCGGTCTCGGCAGGCGCAACGGCTCCGACGGACTGCTGCGTTACACCGACACCCAGGCACTCGCCGCACAACGCGGATTCCGACTGCGCCCACCCCGGTGGGTCCCCGCCCGGGCGTGGACTCGCTCACTGACCGCGAGTCTCAAACTTCTCCGCCGGATCCCACGCCGTTAACGAACAGGCCGCGGTCGTAAGCGATGGCCACTGCCTCGGCGCGGCTTCCGGCACCGAGCTTGGCCATCAGCCTCGACAGGTGCACGCTGACGGTCTTGTCGCTGATGAACAGCTGATCCCCCACCTGGCGGTTCGTCCTGCCCGCAGCGACCTGTTCCAGGACGTCCCGTTCCCGGGCCGTCAACGGTCCCTGCTGCGTCGGCGTCGATTCCGCCGGATTCAACGGCACACCCGCACGCCGGGCGAGCGAACGCACCGCCGCACCCAACGGCTCGGCGGCCAACCGCAGCGAGGTTTCATTCGCCGTGCGCAGCTGTTGCGCGGCCAACGCCGAACACTGACGGGACTGCGACGCCAGCAACGCCCGGGCATAGAACCAACGGCAGAGTGCTTGTTCGTAAACCGCCCCGTAACCGAACGCGTTCAGCGCCTCAGCCCACTTCCCCGGATCGAATCGCACGTCCAGCCCCGTAGCGGTGGCTTCGGCACGTGCCAACCATGCCCGTCCCTCCGGCCCCAGAACCCCGCCTCGTGGTTTTCCCGCTGCCGCTCTCTGCCGGGCGCTGTGCAACAGTCGTTGCCCGGTCTCACGTGGATCAACATTCGCCCCAGTGGCGCTCGGTGATTCCAACAGCGCGACGCACGCCTGCAACCCGAGCGTTGCCAGTCGTATCCCACCCAAATGCCACGAAGCGAGCGCGTCGAGCGCCCGGATCGCGCGCTGCGCGGAACTCACCGCATACGAGTAATCACCCCTCCAGTACGCCAGTTCCGAGCTGGCCACACCGTAGGAGATGGCGATGCGCACCTCGGTGGTCCAGTGCGGTTGCATCGCCGTGAGCAGCCACTGTGCCTCCTGGACCCGACCCTGCCCGACCGCAGTGTGAAGCCGCCCCGCCCCCGCACGCGCAGCGACCACGCCGGACTCACCGCGCCACAACTGTGCATCATCATCAACCGGCCATTCGCCGACCGTGTGCGCGAGCATCGACTCGCGAGTGTGCAGTTCCATGCCGTTCACCGACCATGTCAACCCGGTCGCAACCGCACGGCTCAGTCCCGATCGGTAGATCCGCAGCCCCTCCTCGAGCTCTCCCGCATCATCATGGCTGAGCCCCAGGAAATGCCACGCCCGCAGTTCCTGCTGGACGACTCCGGACCGTTCGGCCCGCCGCCTCGCGAGCCACAACCGGTCGCGGGCATCGTCGAGGTCTCCCGCACGCTCGACAAGCACCGCCATGGTGATCTGTGCTTCGATCGCGGCCTCCGGACACCCGGCCGCGTCCGCGTCGGCCAGGGCGGCCCTGGCACTCCAACTCGCCACGGACGTTGCACCGGCGGCCCGCATCACTTCCGCACGCGTGGCCAGTACACGAGCCCGTACGGCACTCGGGTCGCTATCGATCACCATGTTCCAGGCGCGTTCAATAGACTCCACCGCCTCCTGCTCGGTGTCGTCCTGAAACGCCAGCGCCTTGGCAAGCCTGCGCCACGTCGTCGCCGCCCGCTGCTCAGCCACAGTAGCGTCCAGCGCCTCGGTAGCCATGCGGGAATACCCGACGGCCCGCTCCGGTTGGCCGGCGGCCGAGGCATACTTCGCCGCACGGGTCAGGAGGAGCAGTTCGTCCACACCTTCCGGACGCTGCGCCACGGAGACCGCCTCCCACACCTGCAGCGCCTTGTCGGCCATCCGTAACGCGGTAGCCGGGGCGCCTCCCCACTCCCCTGCCTCCTCGGCCGCACGCACCGAGGCCTGCAACGCCGTCGGAAGGTCGCTGCTGTGCGTGCTGTGGTACGCCAGCAGCGCCGCACCGCCGCGCTCGGGGGCGTTGTTACGCAACCTTTCGGCGTAGCGCGCGTGCAACCTGACCCGTTCCCCGGGCATCAGGTCCGCGTATACCGCTTCACGCAGCAGCGCGTGTCGGAATCCGTAGTATTGTCCCTCGACAACCAGCACATGCTCGTGCACCGCGCTGCGCAACACGTCATCGAGCTCGAGAGGCCTCAACCCGGTCACATCGGCGAGCGCTGCGTGTGATGCAGGCCCGTCGGCGACCGACAGCGCCCGTACGACGAGGCGGGTATCCCGCGCGAGGCGCTCGACGCGGGCCAACAACAGCTCCGCAAGCCCGTGCGGAAGGTCCCCGCCGGATGCCGCCGCCGGGGACGCGGCGAGCTCCTCGGTGAAGAACGGGTTCCCCGCACCACGTACGACCAGCCGGCGAACCGATTCATCGTCGAGCTCACCACCGGTGAGTTCGACGACCAGTCTGCGGGCACCGACAGGATCCAGGGGTTCGAGATCGAGCATTTCGACGGAATCAAGGCGGCGTAACTCCGCCAAGAGGGTACGAAGCGGGTGCGTACGGCCGACATCATCGGTGCGGTAACTGGCCGCCAACAACAACCGACACGGGCGCAGTCGCGACGCGACGAACGACAACAGTGCCCGGGTCGAGGGATCCGCCCAATGCAGATCCTCCACAAGCACCACGACGGTCCGCTTCCCCGCGACATCACACAATACGCGCAGTACGGCATCGAACAGTTGCAGTTGTCCCAGGTCCTGTCCGTGCCGGGCCGAATCCAACGTGCCGGAGACCGCGTCATCCCCGTCGACCCGGTCACCCATATCAACAGCGTCGCCCACGTCCGGACTCGCACCGCCCTGCACCACCGCCTGCCCGTACTGGAACTGTGGCAATATACGTCTCAACGGAGCGTGACTCCGGACGATCTCCGCCACCTCGCTATCAGTGCTGCCGGCCAACATGCCCAGCGCTTCGACGAACGGTAAATACGGGAGTCCGTCCTCGGCCAGATCCAGACAACGCCCACCGACTACAAGCGCATCGGAATCGCTGGCTGTATTCGAGAGCTCTCGCAACAGGCGGGTTTTGCCCACGCCGGCGTCGCCGGAAAGCAGCACCACAGTTGCTTCGCCACCGGCGACACGATCCAGCACGGCCCGCAGCCGGCGCTTCTCTGCCACGCGGCTGACAAGCGGAATTCCAGAACCGAAGCGGGTCACAGAGCCTATTATCATCGAAGGTTACGACAATGCCAGGCGGCGCGCTGCCGTTACAATCGACTCACGACCTCCGGCCTCGCCGGGGACGCTTCCCGAACACAGTGCGGTGCGATCTTCCCGCCCGCTCGATCTCACGGGCACGCGCGATCGCTATCTTCCGCCGGATCTCCTGCTGACCGTAGTCCGCCTCCAGTTTGCGCAGATCGGAAAGCAACCATTGCAGCGACATCACGAACACCCCGTTCGACTCGACACCGTCGTTGACGAGTCCCAGAGTCGTCCTGAGATGTCGTGCCCGACATCAGACGATCACCCACGAATCCACCGGTGTCCCGCCCTTACCCGCCCGCCGTCCATCGTCGCGCGTAAGGTCGTCACCGCACCGGTGCCTACCGAGGCCGGTGGGCGCTGCGCCGCAGTTCCTGCCAGGACCGCGCGCTCAACCACAGGGCCTCACCGGCAACGTCCTTGGAATCACGCAGCCCCGCATGGGCGGGGTGGAGTGCGACCTCCACGCAGTCGTTACCACCCCCGCTGTAGCTGCTCTTGCACCACTGGCTGTGCTGTGGTTCACCGGTGTGCCACACGAGTATTGCCACCCCTTCTCGTTCTGCCGTGTTATGCAGCGTTACAACCGTCGCGGAATCGCCTTTCCGCTGCGGCGATCAGGTCGACGGAGTCGTCCGGTTTCAGCGCCGCCGCCCGTAGATGATCGAACATCAGGGAGTAACGACGCACATCCTCGGGCATCTCCAAATACACCCCGCTGGAGGTACCATCGACGTACACCACATCGGTGTCGGCCTGCTCCGGGAAACCCAGAATCAGGAACGGACCCTCCATACCGGGATGCGCACCCCCACCGAACGGGACGACCTGAAGGTTCACATGGGGCAACTCGGCGAGGTCGCGCAACTGCGCCAGTTGTTCGATCATGACCGTAGGCCCGCCCACCGTACGATGCAGCACGGCCTCGTCCATGATCGCCCAGTAGTCGGGTGGATGCGGATCGGTCAACAGGTGTTGGCGGGCCATCCGTCCCTCCACCCGGCGTTCGATCTCGGCTTCCCCAGCTCCCGGGCGCATCGCACGGATGACGGCGCGCGCATACTGTTCGGTCTGGGTCAGGCCGGGAACCAGCAGAGCCTGAAAAGCACGTAGCGAACTCGCGTCAGCTTCCAGCCCTACGAACGCACCAGTGAATACTTCGTTATACGCATGCCACCAGCTCCGCTTACGCGCTTCCCTGGAGAGTTGGACAAGCGCCTCCTGCTCCTCCCCCGAGACGCCGTACAAGACCAACAGATCGCGTGCATCGCGCGGCGTCACCCCAACATGCCCGGTCTCTATCCGGCTGATCTTCGATGCCGAGCATTCCAGCTTCTCACCGACATCATCGATCGTCATGTCCGCGGCCTCGCGCAGCCGGCGTAACTCACCGGCCAGCCGACGACGCCGAACGGTCGGGCCCTGCCCCCGTGCCATGCATCGCACCTCCGGCTCGCATCAACCGCCACCGGTTGTTCGGGATCGGTATCGGCGGATTCCTGTCCATCACGAGCGCACACCCTGCCATGTCGGACGCCAACCGTCCACACTCACCCGATCAGCTGACCCACGACCGACTGTCAGTCCAACACTCGCAGTAGTCCCTCTTGCACAACCGTCGCGATCATCGTGCCGTCCGCGGCAAAGAACCGACCGGTCGCCAACCCCCGAGAACCAGAGGCCGAAGGTGACGAACTGTCGTAGAGAAACCACTCGTCGGCACGGAACGGACGATGGAACCAGAGTGCGTGATCGAGGCTCGCCCCGAGCACCTTGTCCATTTCCCAGTACACCCCGTGCCGAGCCAACACGGAATCCAACAGTGTCATGTCCGAGGCATAGGTGAGCACACACACGTGGAGCAACGGCTGGTCCGGCAACGTCCCATCCGCACGCATCCACACCTGGTTGCGCTCCGGACTCGGCGCATCCTCATCGCGAGTGATCCACGGCGGTTCGTTGACATACCGCAAATCGATCGGACGTGGCATCACATGCGCCCCGAGCTGCTCCTCGTACCCCTCGGCCCGCTCGGCCAACGTCGGCAACGTCTCCGGCTCCGGCACCTCCGGCATCGGCTCGGAATGCTCGATTCCCTGTTCCGCCTTCTGGAAGGAGGCCGACAACGAAAAAATCGCCTTGCCGTGCTGCACCGCCACCACCCGGCGAGTGGTGAACGAGCGGCCGTCCCGAATCCGATCCACCTCGTAGACAATCGGAACCCGCGGGTCACCGCCCCTGATGAAGTAAGCGTGCATCGAGTGCACGTCACGTTCCTCGGGAACGGTGCGCCCCGCCGCGACCAGCGCCTGCCCCGCAACCTGCCCGCCGAACACCCGAACCGGGGACTGCGCGGGACTCACGCCGCGGAAAATATTCTCTTCGATCTGCTCCAGATCCAACAAACCGACCAGTCGATCCAACACCGGCTGGCCCCCCATGCCCGCATCCGAGTCGAGCCCCTCGGCAGCTATACGTGCGGTCTCCGTCATACCTCGGCCCCTCCGTGCCTACCACCGCGCCCTACGATGCTCGCGCCGTCGTCGTCTTCGGAACTCACGACTCGACTCCTCCGCACTGCGCTCCTCGCGCGCCACCGCGCCCTACGATGCTCGCGCCGTCGTCGTCTTCGGAACTCACGCGTGATCCTCTTCGCCGAGCCGGTGCACGCGAACCAGGTTGGTCGAACCGACCGTTCCCGGCGGAGAGCCGGCCACGATGACAACGAGATCGCCCGGCTGGTAACGGTCCATCGCCAGCATGGCCTGGTCGACCTGTTGAATCATCCGGTCGGTCGAGTCGGCACTGGGAACAATATAGGTTCCCGTCCCCCAGGTCAGTGCCAGCTGACTACGCACGCTCTCCTCCGGCGTGAACGCCAACAGCGGAAGCCGCGTGTGCAGCCGTGCCAACCGTCGCACCGTGTCACCGGACTGGGTGAACGCGACCAACGCTTTCGCGTTCAGCCGCTCACCAATATCACGAGCAGCATAGGAGATCACGCCGCGTTTGGTCCGCGGGACGTGACTCAACGGCGGCACGGTCGGCGAGTCGGACTCCACCGTCCGCACGATGCTGCTCATCGTCTCGACCGTCTCGATCGGGTACTCACCCACGCTCGTCTCCCCGGAGAGCATCACCGCGTCCGTGCCGTCCAACACCGCGTTGGCGACGTCCGAGGCCTCCGCACGGGTGGGGCGCGCGGCATCCATCATGGAGTCGAGCATCTGTGTGGCGACGATCACGGGTTTCGCATTCTCCCGTGCGATCTGGATCGCACGCTTCTGCACCAGCGGCACCTGCTCCAACTGCAACTCGACGCCCAGGTCGCCGCGGGCGACCATCACACCATCGAAGGCGAGCACGATCGCCTCGAGGTTGGCGACCGCCTCCGGCTTCTCCAGCTTGGCGATCACCGGCTTACGTGAGGTTCCCAGCCGGTCCATCACCTGGTGGACCTGATCGATGTCGGCCGGTGAACGCACGAACGACAGTGCGACGAAATCCACATCGAGGCGGAGGGCGAATTCCAGGTCCGCGACATCCTTGTCCGTCAGTGCGGGCACCGAGACGTCCATGCCGGGCAACGAGACACCCTTGTGGTCGCTGACCTCCCCGCCCTCGGTGACCTCACAGACCACATCGTTCTCGTCGATCTCGGTAACCTGCAGGCCGACCCTGCCGTCGTCGACGAGTAGGCGGTCCCCGGCCTTGGCATCCTGCGCGAGTCCCTTGTACGTGGTGGAGACCCGATCGTGGTCCCCCTGCACGTCGTCGATAGTGATACGCACGGTCTCACCCGTCCGCCACTCGGTGGAACCGCCCGCGAAGGTCTCCAACCGGATCTTGGGACCCTGCAGGTCCGCCAGGATCCCGACCGGACGCCCGCTCTCGCGCGCGGCATCCCGCACCAGCCCGTAGCTGTGCCTGTGATCGTCATGGTTGCCGTGGCTGAAGTTCATCCTCGCGACATCCATGCCGGCGTCGACGAGTTCACGAACCTTCTGTGTCGAGGCGGTTGCTGGTCCCAGGGTGCATACGATCTTCGCGCGTCGGCTCACAGCCCCATACTCTAGCCGCCCCGACTCGCCCCGGCTGTACCGATCCCGAAAAATCCGTGTTGACCGCCCACACTGTTGTGTTGACCATCCACACCGGCAGAGCGGGCGCCCGGCGTCACCGTCCTGGCTTGCCACGCGGATGTTCGGAGGGGCCGACCCGGTCGCGGGCCCATTCATTGAACTGCCGCACCTGTCGCCAAGCACCACGAACCCGATCCAACGAGTCCCGTTCGTGCAGCGTGTCGTCCGGCGGCCAGGTGTAGGTCACATACAACGACTTGTGCCGCAGCAGCTCGATCCGTGGATGCCCGACCGTGAAACCCCGCGGCTTCGTCCGTAACCGCTCGCCACACACCTGCCAGCCCGTATCCCGCAGACTGCGGATGATCTCCGCCAGCACGTTGCCGTGCACCTCGGTGTCGACGGCACCGCGGAACCGCTCCAACTGGTCGGGTGCAAGGTGAAAACAGCCACCACCGACAACCAATCCATCCGGGCCGACCTCGACGTAGTAGGCACCGCCGCCGCGGCCCTGCTCGACCACCGCACCACAGTGTGTCTTGTACGGCGTCTTGTCCTTGGTGAACCGCAGGTCCCGATACGGGCGGAACACCTTCGGGGACCCGAAACCGGTGGCGAACTCCGGTGCGAGCTCCGCGAGCAGCGCCTCCATCGGCGCGCGCACATCCCGGTGATACGTGTCCTGATGGGCGTACCAGTACGACTTCGAGTTGTCCGCGACCAGACCATCGTAGAAGTCGATCGCGTACTCGCCGAACCCCGTGAATCCCACGCCCACAAGCCTATCGAGCCCGAACCTCGGCACGGTCCGGTCCCAGGTGTCACTCGGGGGTGAGTGTCCGCCGTGCGCGTCCCGGTCCACGGGCACCGTGTCGACACCGCGCACGGTCGA
>Ga0079226_10001815_pt1 | contig 16417 bp, 11 predicted proteins | sample Poulit2014_FD_76345 | JGI IMG/M metagenome (GOLD analysis project Ga0079226, IMG submission 76345) | Agricultural soil microbial communities from Georgia to study Nitrogen management - Poultry litter 2014 | ecosystem: Environmental > Terrestrial > Soil > Agricultural land | place: USA: Georgia...
ATAAAGCAACAGCAAAAAAATCACAATTTTGTTTTTCTAAAAACTTTGCTACTTCAATACTTCCATGACCATAAGCATTTGCTTTTAAGACAGGTATAACTTTATTTTGCTTACCAAGGTTCACTTGGATTGCTTCTAAATTTATTTTTGCATATGTATTTCGATATGTTGCATTCGGCATTACTTATCACCTCCAAGTTGTTTATTAACAAGATTAAAAATCGTTCAATACTTTTTAATTTTTTCTAAAATAGGATTCATAGTAGTTCATATCTTTTATAAGTATATAATATCAAAATTGACTAATCATAGACACAACGTTAAATATTAACGCTATCAAATAAACGTTGTGTCTATGATTTTATTGCAATTAACATTCATATTAAATTGGAATTACAGAAACTTTCTACTTCACAATTGACATAGACATAATTATTACGGATAATATTTATATAACTAAGCATTTAACATTATGTATGTTTTATATTTTTTAAAGGAGCTACTACTTTGACAAATACTTTTAAAATAACTATTAATGATATTATAAAAAGAGATACTTTTAAAAGCGCCACTGTTCTTGCAGGTGATAAAGGACTTAATAATCAGGTGAAGTGGTCGCATATTTTAGAGACGAATCAACTTGACTCAATTATTGATGGAGGTGAATTAATTCTAACTACTGCCTCAGAATTAAAACTTGATACTTCTGAAGGTATAATTTTTTTGAATAATTTGATTGCCAAAGATGCGGCTGGTATTTGTATTGAATTAGGTACGCATATCAACAGCATTTCGAAAGAAGTTATAGATTTAGCTGATCATCATCAATTTCCTATAATTGTATTTGATCATTTTGTTAAATTTATCGATATTACTCAAGATCTTCATTCTTTAATTCTTCACAAACACCATCACTTACTTGAAATATTAAATGAGTTGTCAATGAGCTTTAGTGAACTTGCTTTACTTCCTAATGGTATATTAAAAATACTTGAAAAATTATTCTCATATACAAAAGGAATGACTTTATATATTACAAATGAACAAAATTCTTCTTACTACCCTCCAAATACGAAAACGTTTAAAGAAAGAATTCATAAATATATTATGGATCTTGAAAAAAAATCAGAAAATAGATTCCTTTTTTCATTAGATAATAAAAAATTTGTTTTTGTGCGAGTAAAAGGGTCTGGTATAACATGGGGTTACCTTTGCTTACAATTGAAAGAGAACTCACTTGAAAATATGATTTTTCCTGTTTTAGAACAAGCTGCATTAGCAATTGCACAAATTATGTTGAGAAATAGAACTCAAGAAGAAAGAAAGCAAAACGCTGAAGATAAATTAGTACGCGATTTACTGTATGGAAGAAATTCTAATTTCAATGAATTAAAAGAACATATTCCTATTCTAGAAAAAAGTTTTTCTTTTCGACTAATTTTAATGCAAAAAAACCAAAAGATGTTTCAAGGTGAAAAAGATAATGTGAATGAAACAAATTTGCAAAGAACAATATTATTACGTTTTATTTTAAATGAGAACGGTTTTTCTTCTGTTATGTCTATTGGAAATAATGAAATAGCAATTATTGCTTTTTTTAATAATAATAATAATATAAAAAGAATTAGTACTAATCCTTTTTTACAAGTCGTTGATACAATCAAACAAACTCAAGAAGAAAATATAATCGAAGGAAGAAATTATTTAATAGGTATTAGTAGTCAGAAACAAGATTTGCTTGATATTATTAAGTGTTATCAAGAAGCCAAAAAAAGTTTATTTTTAAAAAAATCAAATATTAAAGCTTCAATTTTTTATGAAAAAATCGGCATTTATCGCTTACTTTTAAATCAATCACAAGAAACACTTGAGTCATATATCAGTGATTTTTTACAACCTTTAATTGATTATGATAAAAAAAAGGGTAGTGAACTTGTTAAAACTTTAGAAGTTTATTTAGAGTGCCTTAACGCAAAAAAAGAGACTTCAGAGAAGTTATTTATTGTAAGACAAACATTGTACCATCGACTGAATAAAATCGAAGAGCTTCTCGGTGAAAATTATTTAGATTCACATAATAGGATAGCTATTGAATCAGCTATTAAGGCAAAACACATAATAACTTTTAACAAACAGTGAAAATAATTTGGTTAAATTTTATATCAAGCTTGTATTTATCTCTTTTTTAAACAAAAAATCGTTAATCAAGAAAATTATGCTTCTTATCAAAAGAAGATTGGTTTTCTTGATTAACATAATGAGATAGGACATACCTCTTTTTTATCTGAAATGTCTAAAATGATGTGTTTTATAAATACTATGCATTCTTTATAACTTAAAAAATGTAAATTAATTTAATAGACATTTTTTAAAAAATCGATGTAAACGCTTAATATTAAATTAATTAACACTATTGTGTTATTTAATGTTTTCTATTAGACTCTCTAAAAAAAGCATGTCATCAATTGGATTTGTTCCCACAGGCTTTGAGCGTGCAGATGAAATAGCAATAACTACTCTTTCATGAGGGTTTATGTGTATAATCTGTCCATGAATACCCGATGCTTGAAAAGCTTTATGTTCTTTAGACTTTTTTGTCCAAGCCGGCCACCACATTAAACCATAATTTATTAATTTCTCATTAGCTAAACTAGTTGGTTGACTAGCTAAATCTAACCATCCTTTTGGTAATGTTTGTTTTCCAGATATTTTGCCTTCTTCTAAAAAGAATTGTCCAAATTTAGCAAAATCTCTTAACGTAGCTGAAAAACCACTACCTCCTATTTCATTTCCATTTGGAGAGTCAAGCCACCATTCTGCTTTATCTTCCATACCATATGGTTCCCATATTTTCTCATGTAAATATCTAGATAAAGATTTTTTTGTAGCACCAATTACTATTTCACTGGCTATTGTTGTCTCACCTGTTGAATAATTATGCACTGTACCAGGTTCTCCTATTTTAGGTAGTTTTTTCATAACTTGGATTAATGATCTAGGTTTTTGTGATATTTGAGCTTCTAAAAACATTCGACGATCTGAATCAGGATTTGTATAAGTTTCATCCCACTTCACCCCAGAATTCATACCTAAAATATGACGTATTGTTGTATTCTCGTATGCACTGTCTTTAAGTTCTGGTACATACTTAATTGTCAAATCATCAATGTTATTTATATAGCCGTCTTTAATTGCGAGTCCTACTAGTGTGGAAGTAATAGACTTGGCAACAGACATAGACATCCACCTTGTATCAAGACCATTACCATGTTGATAGTTTTCATAAACTAATTTTCCTTCTTTAAGAATAACAATACCTGTAATAGAATTTAAGCTAAAGTAATCGTGTAGATCATAATATTGATTTATTAATTTTGTTGAATTATCTTTGATTTTTGATTTAAATGGGAACAAAGATAATGGAGATTTCTCTAAGGGCCTAGGCATAGAAGATGCAGGTATTGTTCTTGTTGGGAAATAACGTTCTATATTACGAAATGAGTTAATAGCAACGTCTTGAAACATGTCTCCATTATAAACATTTTCTATCGTTCCTATCCTTTCATTTGCATGTCTATAAAAACTCATTTTATATCTCCTTTCAAAATATACGCACAAAACCTTTAATTATTAAATTATTAAAATTAGCATAAATCATTTTTTTCATAAACTATTTCTCCGTCTATCATAGTCCATTTAACTTTTATTTCAGGCAGTTGGTTAATATCTATAGATAAAATAGAGTCTTCAAGTAATACTAGATCTGCCAATTTTCCTGGTTCTATACTTCCTTTAATATCTTCTTCGAAAGATGCATATGCTCCGTTTAAAGTATACATATTTATTGCTTGCAATAAATCTACTTTTTTATCATTACCTATTATTTGGCCATTATTAGACTTTCTTGTAACAGCCGCATGAAGTCCTCTCATTGGATTGTAATCTGTCACAGGACAATCAGATGCTATAGCTGCAGGTATCTCTTCATTATAATAGCTACCCATTGGATACATATCAAAAGCTCTTTCCCCATAATTTTTTACATAACCATCTCCATATTCATATAAAAATGCAGGATTTGGTATAGGGATAACTTCAGCTTTTTTCATTCTTTTACGTAAATCAGAAGATGCTATCCCAGCGTGTTCTATTCGATGCCTTGTATTGGTTCTAGGATAAATTTTATTCGCTTTTTCTATTGTATTTAACAACATATCAACTGCAGCATCTCCTTGAGCATGCGCTGTAATTTGCCAACCGTTTTTATGAGCAGGGATAAATAACTCATCTACTCTTTCTTGTGAAAAATAATGAATTCCAAAATTTTCTGAATCACTTGTATAACCTTCACGAGTCCAAACTGTGGGGCCACTACTACTTCCATCTAAGAATAGTTTAACTGGACCTATTCTAAATTTCTCATCTCCTAAACCGGTAAATACTCCACTTTCTGTCATGTGTTCAACAATTTCTTCTGCATCATTTAATGCTCCGACCATTGCATATACTCTTTGTTTAATAACTCCATTTTTACTGTCTTTTTGTAATGCTCTTATATTATACATACCAAAGCCTGTTGCATCATGTATAGATGTTATACCTTTTTCTGCAAATTTTTCCGATGCATATCGATGTGCTTCTGTCAGTTGATTTTCTGTATAAGAAGCTATGCTAAACATATCCATATGAGCGTTCTCGTAAAGCATTCCGTTTGGTTCTCCGTCTTCATCACGACCAAATTTTCCTCCATCAGGATTTTTAGTATCTTTATCGATTGATTTTATTTTTAATGCTTGACTGTTCACAGCAGATATATGCCCACAAGTTCGAATAATTATAATTGGGTGTTCATCTGAAATTTCATCAAGCTCTTCCTTAGTAGGAAACCTTTGTTCTTTAACACTATTTTCGCTAAAACCTGTAGCTCTAACCCATTCTCCTTTAGGAATATTATTTGCTTTCTTTTTAACTTCTTTAAGCAAATCCTTAATACTATTAAACGCAAAATCTTTGCAAGGTACACTATAAACCTGATTTGCTCCATACATAGAAATATGTAAATGAGAATCAATAATTCCTGGAATTAAAGTTTTATTTTCTAAATCAATAACAGTATTCGCATTTTCTTTTAATTTTAATATATGTTCATTAGTCCCAACATCTAATATTTTATTTCCTCTTACTGCAATCGCTTCTACAACTTCTTTATTAGCTTTTCCAGTAATGATTTCTCCATTGATATAAAGTGACAATTTCATAATATAATAACCCCCGCATATTTATATTAACTATCTTTTGATTTACGTTTGTAGAATGGATGTATTTAAACAATAAATAACCTTAGCTTGATCAACAATCGATTGATCTGATTTAATTTCAAAACACTACCTCTAAAATATTTATGCTTATGCATTTTCCGCTTTATTTTATTGTAAATTCAATTATACCATTAAATAAAGTAAAATAATTCTTCACAACATTCTATTCTGATGTAATTCATAATGTTTAGACACTTTAAAGAATAAAGTGATTTCACTACTATATCAATTGATATTGCGCTCAGTATAGTAGCATTTACATGGTTTTTTATTTTTCAACTTCATAAAGTTCTTCAACCATATCAGGAAAAAATCTTTCTATAGTTGTTTTTGATACTGGTTGTGTAGATATTGAAACTATAATAAATACTATCGAATTTATACCTAACCCCCAAATTCCTGCATGAATACCAAATGGATGTTCGATAATAAATGAAAAAATGACCGTAACTATAAATCCAGCTATAATTCCCCAAAAAGCACCATGTTTATTAGCTCTTGGCCACATAAACATACCAACAATTGATGGAAATGATTGTGCAATAAAACCATATCCAATTAATAACATATATACTAGACTTGCTGGTTGCATAATTGAAATAGGTGCGACTATAAATAACATAATTGGAAAAATCAACAGTCTTGTCCATTTTCCTGCATCTACATCGCTCCATTTAAGTAAAGGCTGTAAAACATCTTTACTATAACTAAGAGCCGTTGCATGGATACACGGTTCACTTGATGACATAGAGGCCGCCAGCGTTCCTGCTCCAAGTAACCCTGCCAATACTATAGGCATATTATCAATGGCATATTGAATAGCTACGTGGTCTGGATTTCCTATATCTGTATATTCGTATATTCCAATAAACCCTACAACAATCATTGGTATCAACACAAGATAAAATGTCGGCAATAATCTTGCTGACGTTCTGATTGCTCTTTCTGACTTTGCCCCCATCCATTGGATCCAGTGATTTTGCCAAATAGAGAAAAAAGATATTAATATTGAAGTGGTCCAAAAAATAGGACCCATATCTCCTAGTGCTCCTGGTAGCGTGAAAAATTCAGGAACATCTTCTTTAACTTGTTCAAATATCGGTCTGAAAGAAAATCCTCCTGTAAATTCTTTCGTAGCCCAAAACCCTACAAAAAATGATACAAATAACATTAAACCACCTTGAAAGGCATTAGTCACACCAATGGCTTTTAATCCACTCTTATAAAGATATATTGCTATCGCTCCTAGTGCTATAAAAACACCAACCCACATGGGAATTAAACCATAACTCATTACATATAAAATATAGGACGCTCCTGTTGTTTGAACCACAGCATAAGCTAAAACTCCAATAGAGGTGACTATGGATGCAGCTCCACCAAGAGCTTTACTTTCATAGCGATCTGATATTGATGCTGATTGAGTAACATGATTATATTTTTTTCCTAGTCTCCATACTTTAGGACCAAAGTACCAAGCAATAATAGCCATATATGTTAAATAAAGAACAACATATAGGGCTGGTACTCCTTTTGAGTACGCCCAACCTGGCGATCCCATAAAAGTATACGCACTAACTCCCCCAGCTCCTATTAATAAGTATGTCATAACGGGCCCAAAACTTCTGCTCCCAACTCCCCAACTTTCTGCTGTATCCATTTTTTCACCTTTACCAGCAAAAAAACCTATAATTATAGCAATAAGTACATATGATAAAGTTATCATTAACGGTATGTATTGATACATTAATCAGCACCTCCAATATAGTCTATAAATATCATAACTATGGTCGTTAAAAAAATGAGCACTATTGACCAAAACATCAATAGTGGCATTCCCAAAAAGATCACTTCTTTATTAAAAATATTAATAACAGGCCAAATACCTAAAGCAATAACGATAAGTATTAAAATTACACTAAACCAACCTCTACCTGTTTTTGGTAATTTAAATGTATTTTTCATTAAAAGTACCCCCTTTATTTTTCATATAAAATTATGTTGAAGATGCTACTATTAGTGATAACATCTTCAACATAATTTTAATCTTTAGTTATTTTCAAACCCATCTAGTTGTAATGACTTTTTTACGTGTATAAAATTCTACACCATCTTTACCATTCGCATGTAAATCGCCATAAAATGAATTTTTATAACCAGAGAAAGGGAAGAACGCCATTGGTGCAGGAACACCGATATTAACACCAAGCATACCCGCATCGATAGTTTCACGGAATTGTCTTACTGATCCACCGTCTTTTGTATAAATACAAGCACCATTGGCAAAGGGTGATTGATTCGATATATCAATCGCAGCTGTTAAATCAGGTACTCTTACAATTGACAAAACTGGTGCAAAAATTTCATCTTGCCAAATTTTCATATCTGTTGTCACATGATCAAAGATTGTCGGACCGACGAAGTAACCTGAGTCTTCCACTTTTTCTGTACGTCCGTCGCGGATCATTGTTGCTCCTTCTTGCTCACCTTGATCAATATAACTTAATGTTTTTTCTTTATGATTCTCACGAATGACAGGACCGAGGAAAACATCTTCATCTAATCCATCACCCATTTTAATCTCATTTACTTTTTCATTAAACTGTTGAATAAACTCGTCTGCCACAGATTCTTCAACAGCAACAACAGCAGCTGCCATACAACGTTCACCTGCTGAACCAAAGGCAGCATTCATAATTTGTGTTGTAGCATTTTCCAAGTTAGCATCGCTTAAAACAATTGAGTGGTTTTTAGCTCCTGCAAGGGCTTGAACACGCTTGAGGTTATCTGTACCACGCTTATATACATATTCTGCTACAGGTTGCGAACCTACAAAAGAAATAGCAGGAACATCTTTATGATCGAGTAATCCATTTACCACGTCATGTGCCCCATGAACGATATTAAACACACCTTTTGGTAATCCTGCTTCTTCTAATAATTCTGCTAATCTATTCGCAAGAAGTGGTGTTCGTTCTGAAGGTTTCATAATAAACGTGTTACCTGTTGCAATTGCCATTGGGAACATCCAGCATGGAACCATCATCGGGAAATTAAATGGTGTAATCCCACCAATAACACCTAGTGGATAACGATAGTAACCAGATTCTAATCCGCCTGCAATAGAAGGTAGCGAATCTCCCATCATAAGAGAAGGAGCTCCTGCTGCGAATTCAACATTTTCAATTCCACGTTGCACTTCACCTTTTGCTTCAGCCAGATTCTTTCCATTTTCTATCGTAATAATTTTAGCTAACTCGTCCCATTGTTCGACTAATAATTGTTGATATTTAAACATAATACGCGCACGTCTTGGTACAGGTACTTCTTTCCACTCTTTAAACGCTTCATTCGCAAGTTTAACTGCTTGGTCAACATCATCTGATGTCGAAATTGGAACATGTGCAATCACTTCTCCAGTAGCTGGATTATAAACCGGTTCTGTTTTACTTGTTTTTGAAGCTACCCACTCACCATTTATATAATTTTTTAACGTTTTTACTTGTGACATCTTTATAGCCTCCTGATTTTCATTACTTTATATACTTATATTTGTGCAAAAGCTTTTTTCAATGTTGTTACAATAAGATCAACCTCTTCATCTGTAATAATCAGTGGTGGACTTATTTGTAAAATATTCGCATAACCAGCTACTGTTTCACTATTATTTCCAATGATAACGCCTTCTTTTTTACAAAAAGCGATCACTTGACTTATTTTTTCTGAATCTGCTGGTACTTTTGTTTCTTTATTTTCTACAAGTTCTATTCCAATCATTAGCCCTTTTCCACGAACATCTCCTACTATTGGATGTTCTATCAATTCAGAAAGCCCGTCTAACAATTTCTTACCTTGAATAGCTGAATTTTCAACAAGATTTTCCTCTTCTAAGACCTCGATGTTTTTCAGTGCTAAGGCACAAGCTGCAGGATTTCCTCCAAAGGTGTTAATATGACGGAAATTATCATAATTTTCTTGCCCTTGGAACGCTTCGAATATTTCTTTCTTTACTGCAGTAGCTGATAAAGGAAGATATCCACTTGTCATACCTTTTGCCATTGTAACTATGTCTGGTTTAACACCATAATTCTGAAAACCAAAGTTTTTACCAGTTCTACCGAAACCATTGATTACTTCATCTACAATAAATAATACGCCATGTTTTTTACATATTTTTTCAACTTCTTTAAGATAATTTTCATCTGGAATTAAAACACCACCACCAGAAATAATTGGTTCCATAATTACTCCAGCAATTGTTTTGTCCAATTCCCATGTAATTACGCGATCAATTTCTTCAGCACAAGCAAGTGATTGCTCTTCTTTGGTTCCTTTATAGGGACTACGATAGCTATCAGGCGGAGTTACATGTAAAAAACCTGGCGCTAATGGTTCATAGCTATATTTTCTTTGTGCTTGTCCAGTTGCTGCAAGTGCTCCCATTGAATTACCATGATAAGCACGGTAACGAGAAATAAATTTAAAACGCGATGTATCTCCTTGAGATTGATGATATTGTCTAGCAATTTTAAATGCTGTTTCATTAGCTTCTGAACCACTATTTGAATAATAAATGACATAATCATCCCCAAGCCATTCATTTAATTTCTCTCCTAATTCAATTGCCGGAATATGGCTATTTGTTAGAGGAGCATATGGAAGCGCTAACATTTGATCGTAAGCTGCTTTTGCAAGTTTACTACGCCCATAACCAACATTGACACACCATAATCCAGCCATACCATCTAAATACTTATCACCCTTAGAATTTGTTAACCAACTTCCTTTACCTTCTGTCCAAACCATCGTTTTATCAGGACTATAATGACGCATTGGGTGCCAAACATATTGCTTATCTTTTTTTAACCATTCATTTGTTTTTTGTTCCACTTTAATTGACCTCCTTTATATATCTAACAACTAGTATATTATATATTCATTTTCAAATACTAGACATAAAGTTAAATGTTTGCGCTTACAAATTTACGCATTGTAAAAATTACTATTGTTATAGACACAATTTAAATAACTATTAACATGAGTTGCATCAACATAAAGTACTGTGATCAAAATCAAAGTGTCACCCAAAAAGGTAATCTAGTATAAGAGCTAATACTTTCCTGAATTTTTTTAGAAGCATTCATCTCTTTTTTCTCTGAATCATTTATTTCCAACTCTATAATCTTCGGCACACACTGCCTATTTATAAATGTTGGTGTCCATCATAGAAGTGCAGCCATCACGATAGCTGAATGCCTTTCACAAGTTATTTTTATCTTAAAGCTAAAGGACCGTAAGGCAAAAGAGAATGAAACCACTATGAATCAGTGGTTTCATTCTCTTCCTAGAAATCTATTAAAATCCATTAATATTGATTGTGGTAAAATGTTTCCAATTGGAAGCCGCTCTGTAATTTGCATGGTATCGCTATTTACTTTGCAGATTCTGGAACACCTTCCCAATGTGAGTTGAATGAACACTCTAATGGTTTACTGCGAAAGGGTAGACTCCCAAAAAGAAATGGATTTCAATACAGATGATCAAACCTTCGTCTCTTCAATAGCTCAAAAAACAGGATAAAATGCCAAGAAAATCATTAAATTATCAAACACCGTTGGGATTATCATCTAAGTGCGTAATCAAATCAGATATGTCTAGCTTATATTGACAAACGAGACAAACTCAAATTATTAATTAGATTCCACTTTATCTCTCGTTAATTTCTTTATTACTTTTTTTAGTACGTAAGGTGTCTGCACAAAAGCACTCTCTTTATGCAAACGTTCTGTTAATTTATGAGCATCTTTACCAAATGGTCCTATATTAATAACAGGTGATTGTAATTTTTGCATATCTTCAAAAGGAATACTGTATGTATTTCCCCACACTGGAGTGTTATTACGGTATGAAGTCCAACCAGTATCATCAGCATTATAATTAACATAACTCAAATCTGAAATGCCGTTGAAATAGTGAACCTGTTTTGCCTTAACATCAAATTCTTCAGCTAATGAATTAATTGTAAAATCAATTGTTTCTTGAACTAATTCATTTTCAGTTGAATTCACTGCTGGATAATATGGCGGAGCATAAAATAGTATAGTTGCTGGTGCTAATTCTGGACAATTCAACATTAATACATCACTAAAGTGAACTGATTTTTCTCTTTCATCTAAATTTTCGTCTGTCAAGACTTTTTCTTTTAATGCTTCTACCTTAACTGCTCCTAGTTTCTTTACTGCATGATCATAAAGATCTTCATATGTCAGCACTTGAATATCGCCAATCGGGTCAACCTGCTTGCGCTTACATACTGCTTCGTAATTTACCTGACAAGCCTTCATAGCCTTTTTAGCTGTATCTTTAAAAATATCCATAACTTCTTCAGCATTACGATTCATTACAAACACATTGTATAGAGCATAACTATGATGTGATGTCTGGGCAGAGTAATCTTGTTTTAAGTCATTTGTTTGTAAACAAATTGGTAAAGGCGTTTCTTCGCCATATGCTTCTTCAATAAAATCTTTATTGAATTCCATCGCTTGTGTTAAATATGAGTTCATATAATGTCCTGTCAAACCGTTCAAAGGCTCTCCAGCATGTGTTTCTCTACCATAAAACAATGCTGATGGCATAATTTTACCAATTGTTCCCGAATAAATATAATACTGTTCATCACGTGGTATTTGAGAAAACGATGGCTCACTATTTAAAAACAGTTTGTAATTTAAATCATATTCGTCTCTTAATTGAGTCAAACCAGTTACTGCAGTCCTCATACCTGCTGAATTTACTTCTTCATCTGGTACAGTGACGAGTAATAAATTAATTGGCCACTTCTCGGCGCTTGCTTGTTCTAATAAATGCATATGTAAAGCAAGTCCCATCTTCATATCCATGACACCACGGCCGAATAAGTACTCATCAGAATCTATATCTTCTTGTACATCTGGTGTTAATAAAGCTTTTCTGTCTTGCATAGCTTTGGTTAAATCTTCAGGTCGAAACGCTAAGTCACCTAGTTCACCAAATTCTTCAGTATGAACGGTATCAAAGTGACTGATTAGTACAATTGTTTCATCAGTTACACCACTTTGATAAAGCGCTGTCAATGCATTTCTATCTAAGCTAGCATCATGCAATTTTATGTGTGTTGGGTTTTCTTTAAAGTATGAATGTTTTAATAATTCATTTTTTAATTTATGTGGAAACTCTACTTCTCCCTTTGTTCCTGTTCGACTATGCCAACTTACTAGCTCACAAATCAACGCTCTTAATTGATCCGCACTTTCCCATCTTTTTTCTTGCATTAAAATTCATACCCTTCTTTATTTTATTAAGATTCTTTTTCACTTTCTTTATAATAACTTAAAAAACGTTTTTCAATATTATTCATATGAATGACCATATTATTTTTTGCTCGAATCACATTTTTATCTTCTAATGCATCCACAATATCTACATGCTCTTCATAAGCCCCTTCAGCACTTTGTGGCACTGTGCTAGATAGTATAAGGAACGCACGATTTACACCTGTATTCATGCGATGTAATATATCGTGGAATTGCGAGTTTTTATTAGGTTTTAATAGCAATAAATGAAACGCTCTATCTAATTCAATAAACAATTGATAATTGTCTTCTTCAATTGCTACTAATTGCTCAGATAAGTTACCACGTAATAGCTTGATAAACGGTTTATCTATTTTAGTAATAATCTTTTGAATATTTTCTACTTCTAAAATACTACGAAGTTCCATGTATTCTAATGAATCCTCTTTTGAAAAACCGGCAACAATAGCTGGTTTTCCTTGTTCATGTATTACTAAGCCTTCCATTGCCAAACGACTTAAGGCATCTCTGAGTGGTGTACGACTAACACCTAAATCATTTCCAACTTTTTCTTCAGGTAACGTCTCACCCGCTTTAAGTTTCCCAGTAGTTATTGCCTCTTTTAACGAATTGAAAGCCTGGTCTGCTAATGTCTCTGTTCTTTTAATTACTTTCAAGCAGCTCACCCCTTCTTAAAGTGAAGTATACTGTATACAGAGATTATATGCTAATTTTCCTTTTTTGTAAACACTTACACTTTTAAAAAGAAAAAATAAAAAAGGCTGAATTAACAGCCCTTTTTTTTTTATCTTTTATTCTTAATCTAATAAATAATATGCGTAATTATCGCGATAATAGGCATAGAAATTAATGTTCTTTGTAAGAAAATTAATAGTAATCTCCAAAAGTTTACCGGCATTTTAGACACTAATAGTAATGTACCCATTTCTGTTAAGTAAACAATTTGAACAAGTGACAACGCCCCAACAAAGAAGCGAGTCATTTCAGTTTCAATGCCTGAAGCCAACACAGCTGGCATAAACATGTCTATAAATCCTGTTATAGTTGCTGGTGCTGCAGCTTGAGCCTCTGGTATTCTCATAAGTTCTAAAAGATAAACCATTGGTTGCGATAAAACATTAAAGAATGTTGTATATTCCGCAATAATCAAAGCAAGCGTACCTATTGCCATTACTTGTGGAATCAAAACAAATGCAATTCCAACAAAAGTATCATACCCTTGTTTTAATTGTTCTTTAATTGATCCAGCTGTTTCAGCTTTTTTCACTGCTTGCTCTAAGCCCCAAGCAAATTTAGATTTGTCTTTAGGAACAGTCTCAGTATAATGATTTTCAACATGATAAGTATCAGGAATTTTAGATATCGGCGGGATTCTTGGGATAATAATTGCGCAAATAATTCCTGCAATCACAACTGTTAAATAAAAGACAGGAAATAAATGATCTACTTCTAATAAACGTGCAATAACTAAACAGAATGGGAGAGAAACGGCAGAAAAGTTTGTTGCAATAGCTACAGCTTCTCGACCAGTATAGAAACCTGTATTATATTGTTCTCTTGTAAGCACAACACCTACGTTAACATTCCCAATCCAAGACGCTAATAAATCAATTGCTGATCTTCCTGGCAGGGTAAATAACGGCTTAATAACACCTCTTAATAAGGTACCAGTGAACTCCATGATTCCGTAATTAATCAGATAAGGCATTAAAAAAGATGCAACTAAAAACCACATTATTAAAGTTGTTAGTAAACCTAACATTACTCCGCCTGTTATATCTGAATAAACAACTTCAAGTCCAATTTGGAATTGAGTCATAATAATTGCAATCATTCCGACAACTCTTAACAATGTCCAAAAAGTTGATACATCAAATAACGATGCCATCATTTTAGACGAAGTAATAAAAGCTGGTTTGAATACATACGAAATAATCGAAAGCAAAGTAGATATAACAATTACTATAGTAATAACCATTGGTAAGAAATTAGATAAGGCGTCTATTAACGCTTCAGTAATCAATCCCAAGGGGATATTAAACGCCCCATCATCTTTAATTGGTAATAAAAAGATAATCATTCCAAACAGTGATGGAATAATAAATTTTAATAATCCTTTTTTAGTGATTTGGTAATCATCTGCTGTGTCGACTGCTTCAGCTGTTTCTTCTTTCATCTCCATATGATTTAACCCCTATCTATTCTCGTAATAAAGGAAAACTCATACAACGAGGTCCCCCACCGCTTTTTAATACTTCTTTTAAATTAAGTTGGATTACTTTAAAACCAAGCTCTCTAAGCTGTTCGTTCACATCCTCAGCTTGATTATGCGAAATAATAGTATTATCTCCCACACTGAGTAAATTACACTTATGTAAGAACACATCTTCTCGCGTCACATTTATCAATGTAAAATTTTTTTCTTTTAAATAATTAACAAATGTTGCAGGCAATGCCTCTTCACAAATAACAGCTGTTTTCTCGCCAATAACATTCATTATCATATCTAAATGTAGATACTCTTCATTGAAGTCTACTGGAATAAGCTCTATATCAAAGTCACTTAAAGTGTTTGCTAACTGTCTTACGCCTACTATATCAGTTCGGATTCCGGTCCCAATAGCAGCAGTATGCTCGTCTAGATACATGAAGTCTCCACCTTCAAAAATACCCTGTGAGTGTTCCTCATGTATGAAGATTTCTTGTTCTTTAAATGTTTCTTCAACTAAACGCTGTTCACCCCAACGATATGGAGTAAAGAATCTACCAAAAACAACACCTTTAGGCGTAGTCACTCCAATATCACGAGTATTAACTTGGTATGGATATCTTTCGTGGTTTTCTGAAAGAATGACTTCTACACCTTCATTTTCTAAAGCTTTAACAAATTCCTCATGTTCCTCACAAGCTTTATTTGTATCAATATTATTCTGACTATGTTTCTCTTGAATCACATTAATTGGCTTCGAAATCTTTAAGTGTTCTGGCTTACACAACAACACTTTCTTCAATTTTCCATACTCTGTTCTCTGATAATCAACCATCTTTTTTCCTCCTTGGAAATACGTTACATATTTTTAATATTTATTAATATCACTTTGTTACCGCTTACTTATTTTCGTGTTGTAAGACAGCCTTAGCCAATTTAAATGACCTAATTAAAAGAAAACACTTCTTTTAAAACATAAATTGTACTTAAAGCATAGTCTTTTTTAATATTCTTAATCATGTAAGCATTTACATTACTTCTTAAAAAATAACTTAAATCAAAGTATACTGTATACGTTTGTTATTAGTCAAGTATATTATTATATTATCTAGCAATCTCCACTAAATGATTTATGAACAGCTGGATTGCAGAGTTCAATTTATATATAGTTCTTTATTCAAATATTTAATTAATAATTTAAAGTATTCTACTACTATTCTTAAGTATGTTGTTTAAAATAAAAAAATTGTTATTATTCATTTTTTTATCTCATAGTAATGGACAGATATACGATCTCTCATTCTTTTTTATTTTGTATTATTAATTAATATCTCTCACTAATAAAAGTTACATTTTAGAAAATAGAATCTTATTTAGAATGATTCATAATTTATAAGCAACTCTTCTTTCCCGTATACTGTATACAAAGAGATCAAATTATGTTATGATTTTTGCAAACACTTACAATGTAAGTTATATTATGTTGTGATAAAACTTTTCTAGAAAATGGAGTGATTACATGGTTAAAAACAGTA
>Ga0079226_10001816_pt1 | contig 16415 bp, 22 predicted proteins | sample Poulit2014_FD_76345 | JGI IMG/M metagenome (GOLD analysis project Ga0079226, IMG submission 76345) | Agricultural soil microbial communities from Georgia to study Nitrogen management - Poultry litter 2014 | ecosystem: Environmental > Terrestrial > Soil > Agricultural land | place: USA: Georgia...
CACACTCTCTGCATATGTAATTCCTACTCCAATAAGTAAAGCGACGAGGTTACTTATTAATAATCCATACGTTACTAATTTACCTCGTGCCTCTACCTTTCGATTTAACCTATTCAGCCTCTGAAACGTACTCTCCTCTTTAAAGTCTCTTACATTCTCGTTTATATAAAACTTCCTTCGTACTTTATAACCCATGAAATTTACACACTTCCTTTACCCACAAATTACTCCTATTTTACCTTATTTAAATCCCCCCTATTTTACTTTCCTTATCTCCATCGTTATTTATTTCGACTAAACAGCCTAACCCCTTTTTACTGCTAAACTTTATTTTATTTAATCATCTTCCATATCACTTATCTCTAGGTCAAACCCACACGAACCACAAAAATCTTCTAGTTTTCGTTCTGTATCTTTTAATTCTTCCCCGCACATTACACATTGCATTTTACCTAACCCCTCTCTATTCAAGTATTTTATACTTATCGTAATCCGGTATTAAACCTAACCAACACTCCTCATCCCAATCCACGTGTACCGTTCCAAACTCATCTACATGTCGTATTGTTCCTTGAGATCCCTTTGGTAATCTCGGTTTCTTACTTCCTAATTCTATAACTTCTACCCGTTTTCCTCTTAACGATTTATCCACGCTCATCCTATTCCCCTCATTTTCTTCGTCTCTGATACAACCGCCAAACCTATCTCCGCATCTCCCGTTTCTTTTACAATATCTCGATTCAATCCGTTTTTTATTTGCTCATTTAACTCTTCTAACTCATTAAATTCTCTTCCGTCTAAATAAGTTGCTTGTATTGCCTTCACATCTTTAATGTACTGTTTACGATACTCCTCTGCCTCTACCTCCATATTCCCCTCAGAATTGTAGAATACGTCCGGTATTTTATCTGTCTTTTCATACCCAAGTATTATAGGTGTAACTGTCATCCTCGCTATTATTCCGTCACTACTTCCTTTTACACACCTAAAAACAACGTTTCTCCTTGTATCTGATAAAGTAAGTAATATATACGGCCTATCGTCACTCTTTATTCGATACGTCTTTACTTCAGACTTTTCGTTTTCGTACCCATTTTCTTTAAAATTCTGTACTCCGATAAACACTAAATCGTTACTACTCACTCTCTCCTTTGGTTCAGTAGGCACGATAAGTTCGTACTTTCCTTCTCTTTTTTCCAACATCACATCTATAACATGCTCATCCTCTACGATTCGCTCGTATCCTAATACGTAATACATACCTTTCACTTTTATTTCCCCTCTTCCTGTTTTTATTTCTTCTATATTTTATTATTTCATTTCTACTATCTTTTTCTTTCCATCTACCCACCCACAACTAAAAAAGGGGGAAGGAATTATCCTCCCCCCCTTTCCTCTATTTACTTACTTTACTTTGACTCCAGTTTGTCCTCGTTTTCGTAACACATACGGTGCTTTCATTTCCTCTTGCGTTTCTCTAAAGATTACCTCTTTTACATAATCATCTTCTTTTGACCTTACTCCCGCCATTCCTTTCGTTTTTAATCCTTTTGGTGCAATCTCATCAATTGAAAAGTACATCGCTCGCTTGTCTTTTGTAATAAACCCAATGTACCCCTCATCTCCGACTAACCATGCTCCCATTAATTCCTCGTTATCTCGTTCCTTACTAGATATATACAAGTTAAAGTGTCTCGACACATAATGATCTTCTACTGACGTTCGTTTTACTAACCCGTTCGATTTCGCAATTAACACGTACTTATCTTTATCTTCCTCTTCTACTACAAATGCACTTACTACATATTCATCTTGCCCTAACTCTACCCCTAAAATGGATAAATGACTCCCTTCATCTCCCCATCTCGTCTCTTTTAATTCGTATACAGGCAAGTACATGTAGTTATTTTTATTTGTAAACAGTAAAATATGTGATTTCGTTGTTGCATCGTCATCTAAAACAACATTATCCCCGTCAACAATACCATTTACGTCCGTTGACCCGTAACTTCGTGTACTTGAACGCTTCACATAACCCTTTTCCGTTACTGCTACTCGTACATCGACCTCTTTAATAACGTCTGCCTTCGATACTTCCCAATTTTCATCTTCGTAAATAACCTTTGTCTTCCTATCTACTCCATATTCCTTTATTATCTTTTCGTACTGTTTAATAACGTTATTAATAACACCTTTTTTACTTTCTAAAAGTTTCTCTAGCTTTTCGATAAGTTTATTTAATTTCTTCTGCTCTTGTTCATATCTTTCCTTATCTTCCCTCGAAATACGGTACAATTGCAAGTCTACAATCGCACTCGCTTGCTCCTCGCTAAAGCCAAATTCCTTTTTAATTGCATCCTTCGACCCTTTTCGCCCTTTACTGTCTCGAATTACTTCAATAACCTCATCTAAAATGTCGATTAGTTTTACGTAACCGTCTACTATATGCAACTTCTCTTTCAACTTACGCAAGTCGTACTCCAACTCTTTTCGTCTCGTTTCTAAACGAAATTCGTTAAACGACTTAATAATCTCATAAATCCCTAATTGCTTTGGTTTTTTGTTATCAATAACCGTTAAATTCATATTGAAGTTACTTTGTAACTCTGTATTTTTAAATAAATAACTTAATACAACACGTTCATCCGCATTTTTATCACACTCAATTACGATTCGCATTCCTTCACGACTGCTTTCGTCATAACACTTCTTTAACCCTACTACCTTTTTTCCTTCCGCAACCTCGTCCATATCGCTTACTAACTTCGACTTGTTTACTCCGTAAGGTATTTCCGTTACAATAATTAATTTTCTATTTCCCTTTTTCTCAATTGCGTAGTTAGAACGTAACTCTACACTTCCGTTACCATTCGTATAGACTCCTTTTAACTTTCTCGCTCCCACTACTACCCCACCAGTTGGAAAATCCGGCGCTGGAACAATCTCTAATACATCTTCTAACGTTGTCGACGGTTTTTTTAATAGTAGTATACATGCCTCTAACACTTCTTTTAGATTATGCGGTGGTATTTCAGTCGCATACCCACTTGCTATACCACTCGCACCGTTTACCAGTAAATTAGGAAACTTTGCCGGCAATACTACAGGTTCTTTTAATGTATCATCGTAGTTGTTTTGTTTTGGTATAACCCCTTCTTTATCTACACCACTAAAGAAGCCATCCTCTACAATTTTACCTAACCTTGCCTCCGTATAACGCATTGCTGCTGCTCCGTCTCCGTCTACACTTCCCTTATTTCCATGTATATCAACTAAAGGTATGTTTGTTTTCCAATCCTGTGCCATACGCACCATCGCCTCATACACTGACGAATCTCCATGTGGACTCAACGTCCCTATAACGTCCCCAACCGTTCTTGCTGACTTTCTATACGGTTTATCCGCTGTTAAACGGTTACGATACATAGAGTATAAAATACGTCTTTGTACTGGCTTTAATCCGTCTCGTATATCGGGAATTGCTCTCGATTGAATTACGTACTTTGAATAATCCGCAAACCCATTACTCAATACCTCGTTTATATCTACCCTATCAAAAATTTCCTCTACTGCTCCCACTAATTATCACCTTTCTTATTTTTATATTTATTTAATTTCTTATAGAAGTTACTTTGTTTTATGAACTATCCTTCCTACTTTTCCCTCTACTTCACATTTCACTTCCTACCCAACATCTTACAACATATAATCCTTCTAAAATCTGCTTTCCTTATCTAAAATTTCCATAAAAAAAGGAGTGGCCATTTTCCACTCCTCAATTCATTACATTCCGTATTAACTCTTTTACTTCCTCAATACGTTTGTTTTTAAAATCTTTCCTATTGTCCTTAGACAACAGCCGATACATCTCGACCATTGTCTTTACTTCCTCATACGTAAATACTACCCCTTCGACCGTTCCTCCCGTTCCCCTATGGTACAGTTTACGAAAGCCTCTTATTCTCTTGTTAAACATTACGTAACAACCCATCTTCAATACCCATCACTTTTATTCTATTTCTCGTCCCGTACCAACGGTTATACGGCCTGTCTACCACATACCCCTCACAATCCAATGCTTCATTTCTATCTATATCTTGAATATTGTCTGCTTTATCATCTACTAAAACATCTAAACAGTGTTCCCAAACCGCATCAATCTTCTTATGATACCCAAAATGTATCTCATCGTAATTAATTCGGTTTGCTCTTAACCACGACTCTGTTACTTCTCTGTAGATTTCTTCTCTCGCAGTCACAATAACAATCTCATTTGGATAACTCTTTGACGTGTTATGGTATCTCCACTTGTTCATAAAATCCTCAATATCCCAAATACATAAATGCCTTTTAAACATTTCATGCGAATGGTTCTTCCATATTTCTATTGTTCTCTCTTTACTTATTCCGTACACATTCCCTACATCATATTCATATAGATCTTCTGCAGTTAAATCCTTTCCTGTCTCACGATTAAATATAGTTACTACCATATCCATTGTCGTGAGCGTTCCATCTATATCAATTCCAACTCTATTCAAATTATCGTCCCCAATCTTTTTTTATTTTTACCACTGCACCAAATAAAACGTAAGTATATCCCTTAATTCGTCATCGTCTTTAATTTTCGTACCATATGCTTCTTTTAATCTGTTCCCTACCTTCTCTATATCTATTTTTCCTTTAGGTTCTCCCGTAAAGTTACCTCTTCCATCTCCCGAACCCGTTTCTACCGCAACAACGTTCGATATATACATTGGATCTGATAATCCCCTTATATTAAACTTCTTACACACATCGATTGCAGTATACCGTATTGTATCCGGCACGTTCTTCCCCTCGAATGCATCCTTAAAAAATTGTTCTACCATTTTTACTCCTCCTAAATATATTATTTACCTATATTATTCCGTTTCCTCTTTTTTTCTTATTCGCTCTAACTCTCCTCGTCCTATTGCAACAGGTGCTTTAATCGGCTTTACTTTGTCTTTGCTGTACCCTTTAAATCCGAAATTTAACTCGTACTCGAACTCTTGAAACCCTTCTACTTGCTCGTCTATCCACATCTCCGGAGTAACTTCCGCCTCTTCTCGATTTAAAAACTCGATTGCTTTTGGTATATGCCTATCGTATAGATGTACGTTATCACTCGTAAATACAAATTCCCCCAATTCATGCCCTGTTACATGTGCAATTAAACGATGTAACATCGCATACTGTGCAACATTGAACGGTAATCCTAAAAACGTATCTGACGACCTAGATATTACCGATAAATTTAACTTTCCTCCTAGCACATTCCAGTGGCTTGACCATACGCACGGCGGTAACTCCATCTTGTTAAAATCTTTCGGATTCATTAACGTTGTTATTGTTTGTCTGCTAGATGGGTCTACGATTAACTTATAAATAACGTAGTCTATCTGATTTAACATTACCTTACTCGTTTTTCCAACGACTATATAACCATCTTTACCCTCTAAATCTTCTTCTTTTTCTACAAACGATTTTCCAATCGCTTTTTTCACTTTTTCCGTTAAATTTTCGTAATTTACTTCGTACCCCGTATTTCTAATCTGATACCCATATGCCCGTCCTATATTTCCTTGTTCATTTTCCCACTCATTCCACACATTCGTCCCCAGTTCTCTTGCCTCCGACACGACATTACTCGCTTTTTGCATAATCCACAACATCTCTGCTACTAAACTTTTTGGATTGACGTATTTCTTTCTTAATAATGGGAAAGTATCCGTAGGTTTTATTCTAAACTGCCGTACCCACAACGCTTTTGTATACGCTGGACTCCCGTCCTTCCATACTGTCCTTACCTCTTCTCCTTTATTCGATATTCCATTTGATAATATATCCTCCAACAACTTACTATACTGTTTTTGAAACCCCATGTATTATCCCCCTCTAAATACTTTTAACATTCTATTTCATCGTTTTCTAACTCTATATCTTCCGCTGTCACAAAATACCCTAGCCGATTTACTACCCTAAACCCTTTCGTAATAATTAAACTTCGTCCTCCACCATCTTTTAACGTATACCCATACGCATTACCATGTTTCACTTTAAACTCATCTACTCTTTTCTGTAACGTTTTATAGTCGTCATGTAAATACCTTCCCATATCATCCGTTTCATACCCTTCATTAACTAAAAACGTTCCTTTGTTAAAAAAATCATCTGAATTTCCTACCTTCACCACTAAATACCCCCAATCTTTTTCCTTTTTTATCTATCTATATTATATCTTACTTGCTTCACTCAGTTTTTCATTTCCTTATCCTAGATATTAAAAAAAGACGTGTAGTTTATAAACTACACATCTTCATCTTCTTTCCTATAATATTCTTTTATAACTCCCTTGCCATGTTTCTTCTCTAATTCCCCTATAAATTTTACTCCGTACTTTTCTAGGTCGAACTCCGGAAAATACTCATCCGCAACGAAATAGCCGTCTATCTCTGCACACTTTATTACATCTGCATGTTCAATAAATTCATGGAACACATTCGTTCCACCTAATACCGATACGTCTTTTTCTTGCTCGTCTAATGTATGTAACTGTTCTTCTACCTCTTCGGTAATCACATAATACTCGTTTTCGTACACTTCCTCCGGCAAGATTCCTAATTCATACGTTCTTTTTCCTACCACAACAATCGTTCCTTCTACTTCTTCTACCAACCAATTAAAGTACTCATCTGTTTTCACTATAAAATCATTGTCTTTTCCAATTCCCCCGTTGCTCGTTACACACGCAACTATCTGCAACAATACCCTCATCCTCTCATATACGTATTCATTTTTGTATATAAAAAAAGAAAGTAACAGTATAGTCACTTTCTTAAATATCTCTTTATATTCAAATATAACACACATTTGAAATCGTTTTTTAGATTTCCTTATCTAAATAACGATAAAGGGTTTGAGAATGAGGAGCGACCTCATCCTCGTTAGATAATTAGGGATCGACAATACATGTGTAAACTTTAGTAAAGAGATGTAACTAAAGTATGATTGGGTATTTGTGGTTTTTAATAGAGTTAGAAATTAAAACCAACATGTTTTGTCGTTACCTCAAGTATATCACATCTTGTTCTTCTTTCAACTTAATTTACTCGTTGTTCTTCTTTTTTTCTTCCCTTTTTCTTCTTCTTTCTTCTACATATCTCTTTCTAATATCTTCTTTCTTCTTCTGCCACTTCACGTACTTAATCGTATACACGTTCTCCCCTATATCTTTTTCCGAAAACGTAACTACTTCGTTTTCCTCTGCTAGGGTCTCCACACTTCCGACCGTAAGTCTCTCTTGAAATGCCACCTTTTCTACCGGCTCATCTTTCAATCTCTTGAGTATTCTCTCTTCTTTCGCTGTTTTAATCTTTGTTCGTTTATCTATATGATCTTTCTGTAACTTCTTTCCTCCGTACTCCACATAAAGATTATACGCTGTACCATCTTCTCTCAATGTTGACGATATATGGTTCTTAACTTGTCTATAATCTCCCTTTTTATCCGACAAATACACATATAAATACCATCTTCTCGCTCGATGTAATTTTTCTCTGTTCTCCTTAAATTCTTCTTCTATTTCTTCTTTATTCTTATTAATTCTCGGCAATAAATACTTTGAAATTGCTGCCCTCGTACACCCCGTATGTTCTCCAATCTCAGACATATTAATTCCCGAACGATACGCAATTAAACGGTCTTCCGCAGTAAATTCGCCCTTTTTTAATTTTTCTAATACTCGTACTTGATTATCTTTTAATATTTCTTTTATTCCTTTTGATACTTCTTCCTCATCTAATACTTCTATTAATTCCCTTACTATATCAAATTTTATCATTCCATTTATCCTCCGTTTCTCACCCTGTTTTCCAATCCTACGTTATCTACGTTAAACAGTGTCGCAACTAAAAGCAGTAACGTATCTCCATCACACCTAAAATTAAGGTATTCTAACCTTTTTCTTATTATTTCTATTAATTCTATTTCTTCTCTTTCTAATTTACTCACATCGTATTCCTCGTTTAAAATAAAATTCCTAAGTCCTTCTTGATTTAATTCCTTTTCTAATTCACCATTAAATACTGTTTCCATGAACTCATAATACGTCTTCGATATATCCTCAAATTCCATACCTTTTCCTCTATTTACTACAACGTTTCCCCAACAAACGTCCCCACTTCCACTATAAACGTTTGGAAAAAATAACGTATCCCTACTTTTTTTATTTATCATCCTAGCATTCATAAACGTAAATTTTCCATTATCCTCTTTATACGCTCTTACCTTCCATATAAATCCTATCCTAGTTTTAAATCTTAATCCTTTTCTTTCTACATAATCTCCCATTTTTATCGCTTCTTCTGTACTAAATCCCAAACTTAGCATCTTACCCGAAAATGATTCCCTCTCATAATTCACGTAATTCTCTACATTTTTTATATTATACGTTATTTCATACTCTTTTCCTCTTTTTTTGACCTCTTTTATAGGAAAATCCGACTCTGTTTGAAATTGGTAATCCTTGTTTTCTACCGGAATGTACAAACTCCCCGCTCTCATTTTATAATATTTACCTTCGTTTTTTACAATAATATTCCCCACAAACACCCCTCCTAACTACCTATCGCCATCCTCACTAAAGAATGACTCTAGATATTCTTCTAACTCTGCTTCATCTACTACTTCGTTCCCTTCTCCTACTTCTTCTCCTTCTTCTACATCTATCCCTACTTCACCTAAATATCCTTCTATTAAATTTAATTTTCCTTCTCCGTTCGCATATTCAACTATCTCTTTTAATACCTTACTTCCTGTTGTACTCGCTTTAAATTCCTCTTGTAAGCCTCTTCGTGTATCAAATTGATATCTTACTTGTTTCTTATCATTCACTCTCCGCATAATTCCCATCGCAGATGTCATATTCGCTAGGATATTTTGAGGCGCTGATTCCACTATCTCATCGCAACTCATCTCAAAATCTCCCACCGTTAAAGTATCTTTCCAACCTTCTTCAAAAATAATGTTCGGTACATGTTCCGAACTCTCATTAACTCTAATCTCATCACCAAAAATTATTGGTTCTACATCTCTTTCCTCTATCTTATTTACTAACGTTTGTCCTTCCCATTCCGCATTTCCTCCGTCAATAAATGTAATATTCCTATTCTCTTTAAAAAATATCTTATATTGCGCCAACAACATACGTAACCTTGCCATATTATTATCCACGCAACTTATTAACGTTACTTCTTGTTCATTTCCTACCAAATCCACTATATCGTCTATACTTCTAACAAAATCTCCATGACATTCAATTGTCACGTTCTTATTTGCTACCCTTTTAAAACGCTCCAACAAAACTTCCGCTTTATTTTTCCCCACATCTTTTTGTATAAACCCTTGTCTTAATAAGTTTCTCTTTTCTAAGACATCTCCGTCTACTAAAATTACTTTGCTCTCTTCCTTTTTTACGTTTAAATAGTGAACAAGTAGATTAATAAGGTAACTTCCTGTACCTCCTGTTCCTACTAAAACATACGTTTCAGCACGCATTGTCTACCCCTTCTCTCTTCTAACAATTATACACTACTTTTTACTTGCTGTAAACCTTCTATTTAATAAAATCCACTACACTAAACCTTTTATCAACCATACTCACTACCGCATAATCTTCGTATACGTCTTTTGCTACCTCCATTAAAGCTAACAACATCCCTATTTCTTCGTGCAACCTCTTCTCGTACACAAACATCTTACCTTTGCCAAGTTCTTTTATTCTATCTTTAAAAAGATCTTCCCACATTTCTTTATATCGTTCCGCAATACGTCTTACTTTATTCTCTTTCTCGAACTTGGTTTTTCTTACTTCTTTTACTAGTTCTCTAAATTCATTACTGTACGCATCTATATTTCCTACGCCCACATCATACCGATATAAGACCCACAACTTCCCTCTCGTACTTATAATATCCGTCCTCTTCTTATACTTCTCACTTACCTGTTCCCCTGTTTCTATGCTCATTTCCACTAAACTGTACTTATTTCCTTCTATTTCTTTATCTTCCGTAATTAACGTATTTAATACCATCATCATTGTTCCCGCAACCATTTGCCCCTCAATAGTCGCTTGTTCTGCTGTCTTCTTCTCGCTTTCTTCTCGCTTTAATTCTCTTTCTCCATATAATATTCCATCTAATCCATACACCGATGTATGTACTTTTACTTTTGACTCATGGCTATACCCATGTACCCTTACCACACTTCCTTTTCCTAACCTCTTTGCTTGGTCTTTATATATCCATTGAAACCATCTATCACTTTCTCCTACTTCTTTTCCAAACCCTAAAATAACAATTCCTCGCCCGTCTCTTGACATCTCTTTTTCAAATGCCTTTTCGTCTTCTATCTTAAAGATCTTTGTTGTAAATACCTTTTCGTATCGTTCAACTAAAGCGTCTGTTTTGTTTTTTCCCTCATCTTCTTCCGTAAACATTCCCAACGCCATATCTCGTTTTCCTATAACATCCCCTGTATCGATTATATTTATTTCTGCGCCTCTTCCTCCGACTGTTGTCCCTTCGAGACGAAACAGTAACTGATAGAACATATAAGACGTTATTTCGTTTATATTCGCTATAATAAACACAATCCCCTGACCTTTGCTTATATCCCCTATCCAATCTTCTATTTTTATACTTACCGTGTTTTTTATCTCCTCGAGTGCTTTCATTTTACACTACCCCAATCTACGCTAGTTCCTTCCGAAATCGCTCGTTTCAACTCTTCATCTACTGCCTTCGTTACATCTTCTCTTTTCAAGTTAAAATAATGCGATATTCCCTTCATCTTATATTCTAAAATCGTTAAAGAATCTCTTTTCATTTTGTTCTCTATAATGGTTTTTAATTCTTCCACCTCTACCAGTTTTTTAATATCTTTTCTATATATCATTAGTTCGTTTTTTTCAATTTTAACTAGCTTTATATTATCTCGAACCTCTCCGTCTCCGTTTCTTTTTACGTCCGATTCCGTATCGCCCCAGTAAGTCGTAACAATATACACACTACCCTTATCTACCTCTATACCGTCATACTCTATTGCTCCTAAATTGCCCCCGCCTACACGCTCTTTTACATAAAATCCTCCGTCTTTATATTCCCAACCTACTGCATCATCTGTAAACGTAACTTGGTCTGTATCCCCACTTAATAACAAATCCCATCCGTCTTGCCTTTTTCTCCCCACGTCTACAAACTTATTAAATTCCTCGTAACTAAGATATAACGCACTACTTCCTTGATACTCTCTACCTCCTCTAAGCACTTCCACCCTCACATCTTCATCTAAAAATTCAAACGTATATAATTCCCCTAACCTACTACCTTTTCTCCTTTTATAAAACGATTTAATCTTATTATTAATAATTACATCTTGTGAGTCCACTTCATTCAACCCTCCTTAAAATATGTCCCCGTCTTTTATTTGCCTTTTTCCTAGATTTCCTTTTCTTTTTAATAACACTCCATTTTCTCGGCTTTCTATAAATAGCATTCTCTTTTGTTTTAACCCTTTTAAACGATTCGTCAACACTAGTTCCGTATCCGCATCCTCAACCAACGCCCGTACTCTACCTTTTACTCGTTTTTTTATGTATTCATTTGTATTTTTATCTTCGTTACTCACACCTGTTCACCTCTTATCCTCTATTGTAAACCTTTACAGATAAGAAAAAGGGTAAACATCGTTACCCTTAACCTTTCTCTGCATTTATCTGTTCAAATACCAATGTATCTCCTCGAACAACTGGCGTCCTACTATTTACGTAATCTCCGAACCCAATGGATTCCAAATGACCTCTCGCTTCATCTACCGTAACCTCTTCTCCTAAATCAATTTTGTCCCCTTGAAATAGAATGTTGGTTACCCTTTGCTCTTTTGTATCTACCATATCTATAACCTCCTAAATTATCTATCTTTATTATACTATTTTCTGTCCGCACATATCCGCTTTGCCTTATCTAAACCGTACAATTCATGCTCCTCTGTACGCAATACCATAAATTCATCTGTTAAATACTCGCTTTTACGTAACGTGACCTCGTACAACCCACCTTTTTCAATCTCTCCTTCACCTACTAAACAATGAATACTCTGTATTCCATCATCTAATGTAACTAATTCCATCCTTTCTATACTTTCAACCACACCATCTTTTTCAATTCTGTTTTTAATCTCATTTGCAACGTCTACCTCTGTTTCCCCGTCACCCATAAACGGTAAACCTTGCATATACCTTACAATATGTTTAAACAACGTATCTTTAAAACTCTTAGATACCGCTAACTTCTCCTCCGCATTTGTATATTTAACTTTCTCCGGACGATACTCTATTACCGTTAGAACTTTTTTATACAAGTTTCTTTCCACTTGTTCCATCTCTTTTCCTCGTAAAATAACTACTCCACGTACATCTAAAGCCTTACCCACTGTTGTAATCGTTCCTTCTATAACATCTTCACTACTCAACTCATGAAAGTATACACGTTCTTTTCTAACCTCATCAATCTCTTTTAACACATCTAACATTGAAACTCGACCTCCTCTATTTCAAACTCGCATTGATACCACCATTTAACCGGATACGTTGATTCTGATATTCTCCCTTTCCCTACTTCTTCTACCTCAAAAACATCTGATACGTCAACATCTTTCCAACTTCCCATGTACCTGTACCGCACTACAACCTCATTTTCTTCCCCGATTCGACCAAATACCGCATAAAATTGAAAGTTCTTCTCGTTTTCATCATCTGTCCCACTAAAAAATGCTCCCATTGTGTTATGTGAATGTGTATCCATTACAATAGACAAATTTTTACCTAACCAGTTCCTTAACTCGTCCCCGTTATACTCCGTTAAAGCCACGTAATTACATTGTTTCGGGACGTATAGCACGTATTTTCCCTTTACACATAACCCGTTTCCGTACTCTTCTTCCAACTCTTCCGGTACACGTCCTATTTTACCTTCATCATCGTAATACACCAACACTGTCGCCTCCGTACCGTACATATCGTTCACGTCTCTATAAAAAGACCATATCATGTTAAATATTTCTTTCGGTATTTTCGGTATTTCTAACGTGTACCCTTCTTCCCCGCAAGTCGCAAGAGAAAACTCTCCCTCTTTATATCCTAAATATTTACTCCTTGCTGTCATAACTCCGTTAAAGTTAGCAATATATATTCCATCACGATACACCTCGTAAAAAGGATAATGTTTCTTCTCGTATTCTGTTTTCCCTATTTCTATCTTTTGACTTATTAGATTCATGCGATTTCCTCCGTCTAACTCTATTAAAAACTACATATACCCTAGTACCCGTTATCTTGCCTTTCGTAATTCTTTTCGTTTTTATCAATATAGAACTGCTCAATTTCCTCATCCGTAAACCCTAATGAATACCCTAAATACAAATAATCATCCATTAACCCTTTAAAGTCTCTTGTATCTAATAGCGTACTTATTTTATAGTTTATTACCAACACTAACCTATCTTTTTCAACGTTTACAGGCTCTGTATAATGGTAACTCTCAACCCCTAAATCATTTGCTAAAGAGATAAGAAAATGTATTCCATCTACAAACTCCTCTAACGCTTTTTCTCGATTCATTTTCTTATTCGACCAGTATTTAAACAACTCCGGAACCTCATTAACAAACTCATTAAATTCTACAATTAAACCTTTGTTACGATCCAGTACATGTTTATCCATGTCGATATTCTTACTTTTACCTATATAATTATCTAACTCTCTTTGTCTTTCTTTTAACCACTTAAAATCCAAAGAATAAGACCTCCCCTTATCTTTCTTGTTACTTACTACTTTACACTTCTTTTAGTTAAATGTCAACAATGTATTCTTTACTTCCTTACATTGCCTGTTGCAATGCCATTTCTTCCGTCTTATACAGCACGTTAAACTTCATATGACGCAACTCCATACAACGTTTCGATACAAACTCTTTCCCACATGCTATAACGTAATGTAATCCCATATACTTCGCTTTATGGTAGTACTCTTCCGGTATATCCGATAAATATTCCTTTAAATCTTTATGCTCCTTCGTACACACCAAATACCCATTTACTTCGTACACCTCTACCTGTTCTATCTCTACTGCCATATGTTTCCTCCCCTTTCTTTACATTAAATATACCACTAAAATCCCCTCGACTTTTTCATTTTCTTATCATACTTAACTAAATAAGGTCTTATATACGGCCGTACTCCATCGTTACCGTCCATTACCACCACATCCATACGTGAATACCTTAATTTTTCTAGTATCCGACCGATAATTTCCCTTTCTGCGTATATACCTACCGTAAACTCCTCTACTGTTCGATAATGCTCTCCCGATTCTTTAAAATACGTAACGTATACTCTCTTTCTATCTTTTTCTAACATCTTTTATTTGCCCCCTAAAAGTAGTTTAATTTATCCCCTAAAAATAAAACGAGAGAGTCGGTATGAATCGACCTCTCCCGTATATCGTTATACCGTTTATGACACTCTCTTTCGTAGATCTATCGCTGTTACTACAACATCCTCTAGTGTTTTATACGCTTTTACCTCCGCCTCGCTATCTGCCGACTTCGCTACATCGCTAAAAAACTCTTTAAATCCCGTTACCCTTGCATTTTCATCACTCTTAAATACGACATGCGCCTTAGAATCAACCGTTTCAACTACGAAGTCAGAATGTATTAAGAATGTTCTCGTTCCTACCTGTGCTTTTAGCATGCTCATATCTTTTCCTTCTTTATGTCGGAACTCCGAAACTCTTACTCCTCTTTCCGCTAAATACTTCTGCCTTTCTTTTCCTAGCTTTATCATTCTTTCGTTTCGTTTTTTACTACTTTCAGATATTTCCTTTTTCTCATTCTTTTTGCTTGTTCCTAATTTCAATGCCTTAATTTTCTTTACTATCGGCTCTAAAACATCCTCTGAACCCCAATCGGCATCCGATTTTCTGACTTCTCCAATTCCATTAAACGTCTTCTCCGGCGTTCTATCTATATACACATTCCCACTATACCCATTTACAATAAATAACGGATGCAAATAAATATAGTCTTGATGCACTTGTACAATCATTATCTTGTTTTTATCGTTTTTTTGTACCTTTGTGATTTCGTTCTCCATATTATTAAACGCTTTATCGTTTTCTAGCTTTCTTGGTACTCTTAAAATATCTTTGTAGATATCTTCAAACTCTTCTCTTGGCTCTATTTCTTTTACTACTTGTAGTACTCGACTGTGTACTTCTTCTAACCTTTTTCTTCTTTCACTTTTTTGTTTCTTTATCTTTTCCGCTCGTAATCCCGACTTCCTTATCGTTTCTCTTGCTAATTCCTCGTCACGTACCCGCTCCTCTTGCTCTCGTTCATACGCAATACGCTCCGATAACCCCTTTCCTATATTCGCTCCACCACGTCTTCCATCTATATAATAATCTTTTGGATTCTTTCCGTTTATCGCTATTTGATACCACGCATCGTTATTTTCCGTAAACTCCATCCATGACGAGATATCCAAATCATCATCGTATCGCACCAGTTTTGACGGTTTAAACGTTCTAAACGCTTTCTTTTCAACATCTAATACTTTAACGTAATCTTTTTGTATCTGCGCTTCAATATCTTTTTCTTTATCTTTTTCGATGTTATTTACAGGTCGTTTTCCGTTCCTATCTAAACCTACATATAATTTAACGATATTCGGATTCCTTGTTGCTATCATCGCACGTTTTGACCCGTCTTTCTTTTCAAACACTAAACGTACTACTTTTTTACCCAGTATTTCTATCATTTCTTCCGTACTTAATTTCGTTGGATCGAAATGAGGAACATCCTTATCTTCTTGTTCGTTTTCTTTCTTAATTACAACTTCTATTTTCTCTTTTCCTTTTGGTTGAAAACTAATTAAACGCTCCGCAACAAACTTTCTTGCTCCGCCACCCTCAATATCTAAATCCACTACACTTATCGTTCCTTGATTCAATTCCGTTCCTATATTTTCTTTTGAATTTCCCTCTTGAAATGCTTGTGCTAAGTTCGGATATTTACCTAAAAGGGCGGTAGAACGGGTCGCTCGCATATCCCTCACATCACCGTTTGCCTTAGTAAACTGTAACTGTACTTCTCCCTCTAATAAATACTCCATAACTTCCTCAGTTAAAGTACGTACACTCGCATATTCTTTCTTTACTGCTTTTGTTTTCGTATTCGTTGTAGACTTATCCCCGTTTTCTGCCCCTTGTTCCTTATTTTTTTCCTTTTGTTCCTTACTATTCTTAGCTGTTACAGCTAGTTTTTCTCTCAAC
>Ga0079226_10001817_pt1 | contig 16397 bp, 17 predicted proteins | sample Poulit2014_FD_76345 | JGI IMG/M metagenome (GOLD analysis project Ga0079226, IMG submission 76345) | Agricultural soil microbial communities from Georgia to study Nitrogen management - Poultry litter 2014 | ecosystem: Environmental > Terrestrial > Soil > Agricultural land | place: USA: Georgia...
AGTTGTTCAAGAGGGTGTTGCAGGAAGTCGAGTTACGAAATATAAAGTAACTTTTAAAGATGGAAAAGAGGTTAAACGTGAAGTTTTAGAAGTAACAGAAGAACTTCCAGTTAATAAGGTCGTTCGTGTAGGGGTCAAAGACTTGGATTCATTAAAAGCATTGGTTGAGTATGTGAACGGTCTAGTGATCGATGATTATACGGAAGAGTCATGGGGTGTATTGCTTAAAAGTTTAGAGAATGCTGAATATGCCTTAGCGAATGAGCGCTCATCTCAAAAACAAGTTGACTTTGCTGAAGAACAGCTACAAAGTTCTATTGATGGTTTAGTAGAGATTGAAGATTCAGAAGTGGAAATCCCTGAGGATGAAGATGGGAACGATGGGGAAAAAGAAGATGATGAATTGGAAGAGCCGGAAGTTGAATCGCCTGATGATGAGGACGAAAATGCAGAAGGTGAAGAAACAGAAATACCTGAAGACGAACAACAAGAAGAGTCAGACGGGAGTTCTGGAATTGAAGATGTTGAAGAGCCGGAAGAAGAATTACCTGAAGATGAAGATGAGAATTTAGAGGAAACGGAAGTGGAAGAGGAAAAATAGGGATGTTTTGTTAGACATAACCTAATTATGTATAACAGTGCGAGTGATTCGCACTGTTATTTTTACTTTGAAGGAAAGGATTCGATGTAATTGGGAAATAAAGAAGAAGTGGAGAAGAAATCTTCTGTAAGTTTTTTCAAGAGGGAAAAGAAGCCTAAGGTGTATAAAAGCGTTATGGATGTACTTCCTTTTTCACATGTTGATGAGGACTACATTGTTTTAAATGATGGCTCATATTTAGAAATCCTTCAAATAGAAACAACGGATTTGCACTCAAAAAATGATGATGAGTTGCAACAGTTGCTCTATCCTCGCACGGGTTTTATAAGGTCGTATAACAATGCTTTTAAAGAAGTAGCGTTGAATTTTCCGGTGGATGCTTCTTTACAGAGAAGATATTGGTTGAAAAAGATGAAGTCAACTAATAATCCTGTTAAGTTGCGAATCATTGAAAGAAATTTACAATCCTTTGATTTTATTGAAAAAGAGAGGACTAATAGAGAGTTTTTTATGTTTATCTATGCTGATACAAAAGCTGGTATTCAGTCTTTAGTCGCTCAAGCGATTAGAATGAATCAGTTTTCTTTTCCAATGCACGAAATTCAATTGCAAAAGAAAAAGGATGTCTTGTTTTTGATGAATAATTCAAATACTAAATTAGCTAGGGAGTGATCGTTGATATGTTGTTTAAAAGGAAAAAAGAAGATGGGGTAAATGAAGGTCGAGATAATGCTAAAAAAGTTGAAAAAGATAGGTTCTTTTTATCAGAAATACAACCTCAAGGCGGTATTGTGTTTGAACCAAAGTTTGTCAATAAAGGTGATGGGTATGAAGCTATTGTTTATATTTGGGAGTATCCATCGAACGTATCTATTCTTTGGTTAGAAAGAATCGCTTCTATGAATGAAGTGATTATGGTCTTGGATGTAGGCACGATGGATAAACAGGATGTTGTTGACTCAATTAACAAAAGTATGGTTGAGCATCAGGTGAGGTTTAGTGCTTCTAAAGAAGAGTCAGCTAAAATGGAGGCTCAAAGAAGTTATCAAGAAATGGAGTCCTTGTTTAATAAGATTAGTCAAGAGGGTGAAGTAGTTAAGGAAGTTAACATCCGACTTGTCGCTCATGCAGGAACAATTGGTGAACTTGAAGAGAAGGTAAATGTTCTACTCACTGAACTAACTTCGATAGGGTTTAGAGGTTCTGTTTGCTTAAATGAAACAAGTTGGGAGTGGCAATCTCTGTTTTTACCTTACGACAAACAAGTGCAACTTCCGAATAAAAGAGTCGGTCGTGGGATGCCGGCTGAAAGTCTGTCGGCTTCTATGCCTTATCACTTTTCAAGTTTGAATGATCCGAACGGAAGTTACTTAGGGCAGAGTTTTACAGGTGGTTCAATTCTATATGATCTTTTTCATCGGGATGCAAAAAGACGGTTTTACAATGGGGTTGTTGTTGGGAAGATGGGTTCGGGTAAATCAACTTTATTGAAGAAATTAACGATGGATAATGCTTCAAGAGGGAATTTCATTAGAGGAATTGACGTTGTTGGTGAGTTTGAAACGTTAGTAGGTGTGTTGGATGGAAAGATGATCTCTCTTGATGGTTCTCAAGGAATCATTAATCCATTACAAGTTTATCGAACGGTAGACAACCGTAATGAAGATGATTACGACCGTCATAAGGATGATCAATTAAGTTTCATGGAACATATATCTAAAGTTAGTGTTTTTTATCGATATATTTCTAAAACGCAGAACCAAGATGAAGTGGATGAGTTTGAAAGGGTTATGAGGGGCTTTTATCAAAGTTTAGGATTTGGTTCAGGTAAGTTTATGATGACAGAATTAACGACAAAACAATATCCGACATTTTCAGATTTTTTAGTTTATTTGAGGAATATGTTGTTTGAGGATGTGTCAAGAAGGTTGATCCGAAGTGACCTTTCCGTTGATCGCTCAAGACGTTTAGAAAAAATTGAACTGGTTATTGACAACCTAGTTAATACTTACGGTCATTTATTTGATGGTCATACAACGATTCCTGATTTTGCAAAAGAGCAAGTCGTGTTCTTCTCAATTAGAAACTTAACAGGTTTAGATGAAAATATATTTAATGCTCAGTTGTATAATTCATTGAATTTAATATGGGATAACTTATTGCAAAATGGCGCACCTCAGATGAAACAAGTCTATGAAGATCCTAACTTTGACGAAGATATGGCGAAACGCTTGTTAGTAATTATCGATGAAGCTCATCATTTAATTAATGAAAATAATATGTTAGCTGTTGATTTCTTAACAAAGTTCGCTCGTGAAGCACGAAAGTATTTTGGTGGGCTTCTTTTTGCAAGTCAATCTATTAATGATTTCGTGCCTGATTATGCAGGAAGTGAGACAGTAGGAAAAATTAAAACATTGTTTGAGTTGACTCAATATAAATTCATTATGCAACAAGATACGAATTCGCTAGGAGTTTTACGACAAGTTTTTGAAAATGAGGTCTCCGATAGTGAGATTAGAAGTGTGCCTATATTCGAGCAAGGGCAATGTTTATTGTCGATAAGTGGGGTTCAAAACATATTAATGCGTATTGAAGTTTCGGAAGAAGAATTAAGTATGTTTACTGGAGGTCTATAAAATAATGGGTGGAGAAAAGTCGTTAAGGAATGTTAAGTTAGCTTTTTTGTTTGGGGTCGGTATATTAATTGTACTCGTTTTTTATTTGAATTTTAAGGGTGGAAATGATGTTCAAGAGGAAAATAAGTTGCCCGAAGAAGATAATGAAGTAGTCGAAAAACTAGATATTGATGAGCTTGAGGAAAAATATAGAAAGCCTGAAGATGAGGGTGAGGATTCAGACAATTCGGAAGGAGAAATTCCTGAAGATGAAGGGGAACAATCGAATTATCAGAACTTATCTGATGATGAAATAGGTTATGAAGATGAAGGTGTGGACTTCAAAAAACAGATAATTGAAATTGTCGGAAGTGAAAAGGAATATAAAAATATAATGAAGAAAGCAAAAGAAGCTATTGGATATGTTTCTAGTCATGAGTCAATAGAAAGTTGGAAGCAAATATCCACTAAGTCGTTTGTTAAGGATATGGAACAAGGGAAATATGATGAGATTACTAGTTTAGAAGTGGCTGATTTTGAAGTTTATCCTGATGAGCAATTCGGTGATGATAAAGTTATTGTGAGCAGTATTTTAGATGTGGGTGAAAGCACAAAGTATATTGCTATTATTTTTTCTAAGGAAAATAAAGAGTTTCTTTTAGATGATTTTGTGTTAATGCCGGAATATAATTAAGATTTTTAAAAAGAGGGTGTGGGTGGCTCTTATGGATAAAAATAAGTTGAGGAAAATTAAACTCAGCTTCCTTTTTTTGTAGGTTTTCTCAATATTTTGGCTTTTTATTACGAGTGGAAATCGCCTAATGATTCAGCTCTAAAAGAAGATGAAGAGGTTGAAGGGAAGGAAGTTTATACGGAAGATATTAATGAACTTGAAGAAAAGTATAAACAAAAAGGAAGCATTCATATCGGTGAGGATAAATCGGAAATTGGATTTTCTGACCTTGAAAAACATCAAACTGTTAAAGGTTATGACTACGAATCATTTTATATAGAAGAGTTTGGTAGAGAAGTATATAAAGAAGTTATTAGTTTTACAGAAGACGTTTTAAAAGAAGTATTTAGTGGTGCTGAAGTGAGTGCTTATAAAGATCATCTAAATAAAGAGGTTATAGACTTGTTTTTAAAAGAAGGATATATTCCAAAAAACAAAATGAAGTCGATCGATGTTTTCCCTATTGAACCGAAGTATGAAAATGATATTAATTTAGGAATCAGTGTTGATTACTCCGATAACAAATCGGAGTTTTTTAATGCTTCTTTTGAATTAAAGGATGATGAATATATTCTTTATGAGATTACTTCTGAATGGTCTAATTGATTTTTAATGGAGGTTAAAAAATGAAGGATGCCCTAAAAGCAGCCGCAGGTGCTGTCGCTAAAAAAACATTATCGTGGTTGCTAGGTGCTGTAGGACTCTCCTTAGGTTCAGTTGCTTTTTGGGGAGTTCTATTATTAATTGTTTTGTTATTCGTTATAGGAGCAGTTTCTTCCATCTCATCTAATGATGAATTTGGAGAAGGTACTTATGAAGTTAATGGGTTAAGTCCACATGTATTAGCTTACCAACCTATCGTAGAAAAGTATGCTAATCAGGAGGGAATAGGGGAGTATGTACCTGTCATATTAGCCATTATGCAGAGGGAAAGTGGTGGAAGTCCTAATTCCAGTGATCCTATGCAATCATCGGAAAGTCTATGCGGATATGTAGGATGTATTACGAATCCTGAACACTCTATTCAACAAGGTGTAAAGCATTTTAAAAATGTTTTACAGTTAGCAGAAGGTGACCTTAAATTAGCAATAAGTAGTTATAATTTTGGAACAGCCTTTGTAGGTCATGTTAAAAAAATCAATGGAAAGTACGAGTTTAACAAGAAAATAAAGGATAAGGAAACGTATGATGTTGCGTTAAAATACTCGCAAGATTTGTATGCTAAAGAAGTTTCTAACGGTAGGGGGCATTTATACACTTGTAAAAGGCAAGGGGTAGATTTAACTTCATACAAAGCTTGCTATGGTGATGTCTTTTATGTTTTTGATGTCGTGAGTTACTTAACTGTTCTTGAAAGTGGTGGTTCAATTCCACATTCAGGTACGTTCATCATGCCAGCAAAAGGAACGTTGACTTCTCCGTTTGGATATAGAACACATCCAAGAACAGGGGTGCGGAAATTTCATGCAGGTATTGATCTAGGGTTGGTTACTGGTACACCAATTCATGCTTCAGCTAGTGGAGTTGTTTCAAAAGTTCAAACTGGCTGTACCGTAGGACGTTATTCTTGTGGTGGAGGTTGGGGTAATCATGTATTCGTAGATCATATGGTTGAAGGTAAAAGATATACAACGAACTATGCTCATTTAAGTTCTGTAAATGTTAAGTTAGGACAGAAGGTAGAGGGTGGTCAGATGATAGGTAAGTCTGGTAATACAGGTAGCTCTACAGGCCCACACTTACATTTTGAAATACATGAAGGTGGTTATAGGAATCCTGTAGATCCTATGAAATATCTTAAATAATAATAGAAAAGAGTGGTGTTAGATTGTGCAAACAAAGTTAGGTAGCGCTAAGGAAAACACAATAATTAGTATTATTATAATAGCCTTTGTGTTTTTAATAGTGGTTTTTTTTACGTCGAAAATGTGGTTATATGACGATAATCCGACTCAACAAACAACCTTTCATGTGCCGATAGAGACGTTAGAACAAACTAAATTAATGTTGACAGATTGGAAATATAACCATAAGAAAAACTTCATGGAAGTAGTTCTAGAAAAGGAGTTTTCTGGTGAAGATAACATTCCTCCATCTTATGAATTTGATGCAGTAGATACTGAATTAGATGAGGAATTTCCTGTTAAGGTTATGCATGAAACGGATAATTTGTTTGTCATTCACATCAATGGTGTTCCAGAAGATTATCGTTTTATGGAACTAAAAGTAACAGAAATAAGAGATGAAGAGGTTGTTCGTGCTGAAAAAGAAGAAGAGTTAATCAATAGTGATAATCCAATTATTGATGTAGATGTTGATGATTTAGAAGATAGTAATTATGTTATTTTGCTAGGGGATTATCGAGAAATAGAAATAGATAACTCAATTAGTTTACGCAGTGAAATAGAGTACGAAATTTCAAGTGTTGAGCTTGAAAAAGAGTTAGTGGAGAAAGAAATTAAAGTTATTCAAGATGAAAAAATACCATTGGAAGAGCGGTTTATTCTTGAACAAGAGAATAAAGTGAAAGAGTTGAAGCGAGAGTTAAAGTTTTCAGCAGGGGAAGAAAAAGAAGAAATTAGGACGTTAATCACTGACCGAGAAGGAAAGATTGTCGCTTCTTTCGAAAAGTTAGATGAGTATGAAGAAGAGGTAAAAGTTCTTGAAGATAAGATAAAAGCTTTGGATGAAAAGCTAGAGTATTTAGAATCTGGTGAACAGGATGAGAAGGAAGGGGATGAGAACGAAAAAGATAATAAAAATGAACAGGATGAGTAGTAGAGTTAGGAATTGGTCGTGTATTTAGTGAGAATTTTTGCGTCAAAGTGGTGGGTGTATTTATAAAAATACATGTACATGTATGAATATAATGTTTTTATGTGTTTTCTATGCGGTGAACTTGCGGTGAAAGTGACTTTTAATGATATCATTGGAAACCTAGGCACCGCCTAGGCTATCACCAAGAGTGATAGCACTTTCCCCTTATCCTGTTCACTAATAATTAGTGCATAGATAAGTAGGGGTTATTAAGGGGTGTTAAGTTTGGATATTATATTGCGTGACATTGATCCGATTGTGATTAATAAATTAGATGAACAAGCAAGAAAAAGAAACGTTTCTCGTAATGAGTATATGAAAAGTGTATTAACTAATCTTGCTTATCAGCCATTCGTGAGGGATTTACAAAAGGAAAGTATTCTGGAGTTCAATCGAGTGGCTGAAGCTTTAATTAGGGTGAATGATCGGATAGAGAATTTAGAAATAGGTTTTGAAAGGTTGTATTTGTTCAATGTTGTTCTTCAGTCAGGAATGAGTCTTAAAGAAGTTGATGAATTATTAGAACGGATGATTGTTGTTGAGAAAGATTAAGTCCTCTAGGGGAGGTAATTAGGAACGTGAAAAAGAAATTAATAGGTGTCGTTGGTTTGGTGGTCATTGTAGGTGGTAGTTATTTAGGTTTGTCGCAAACTCAAACGAATGACGTTATAAATAAAATTGAAAATGTCTTTAAAGAAGAAATAGTTTTAGAGGAACATCAAGCTGAAGTCGTTCGTGTTGTGGATGGAGATACAGTTATTGTTCAAACGGAAGACGGAGAAGAAGAGCGGGTAAGATTACTTTTAATTGATACACCTGAGTCAGTACATCCGACTGAACCGGAACAATTGTTTGGAAAAGAATCAAGTGAGTATGCAAAAGAAATATTGAGAGAAGGTGACGTTGTTGAATTGGAAGTCGGCAATCCGGAACGTGATCGTTATGATAGATTGTTAGCATATGTTTGGATTGATGGAGTTAACTTTAATCAGTTGATGATTGAAAAAGGCTATGCACGAGTCGCTTATGTCTATGAACCTAATACGAAATATTTAAAAGAATTTGAGGAAGCAGAACGTAGGGCTAAAGAAGAAAAAGAAAACATTTGGAGTGTCGATGGTTATGTAACTGATGATGGTTTTGATATGTCGGTTGTGAATTGATCATGCTGTTAAGATTTGTTTTTATTCTGTTGTCATGGATCGGTATATTGTTCGTGTCTTTTTACCTGGTTAATAAAATTGTTAAGTGATATTTGAATGGGATCGTATGTTAGAAGGGTATGAATAAATATCAAAAGACGTTATAATATAATTGGTAGGGCTTATGAAAGGACGGTGGTATCGCATGTTAGAAGGGAAATTCAACTTAACAAAAGAACAAAATATTTTTTTGGCGAAGAAAACAATTGTTGAAAACATCTATCACTTAGCTAAGTTAGAGGGTGTGAATGTAACTTTTCCCGAAACGCAAACGATTTTAAATGGAGTTAGTGTTGGTGGGCTAAGTATGGATGATGTTCAAGTTATTTTAAATCTAAGAGATGCTTGGAAATACACATTGGAAAGCATTGATGAACCGTTTTCTTTAGACTTTGCTTGTAAAGTAAATGAAAATGTATCCAGAAATGAAAGTTTAGATTGGGGTGTTCTTAGATATGGAACAGTTGGAATATCTGGAGTAGACTATGTTCCATCTATTCCGGTTAAAGAAGAAGTTGAGGATAAAATAGATGTGTTTTTGAAAAATGAAAACGTTACTGAAAGTGCTTTAGACTATTATGTATGGGCTATGAGAAGTCAATTGTTTTGGGATGGAAACAAGCGAACGAGTAATATATGTGCGAATAAATTATTGATTGAAAATGGTAAAGGTATTCTCATGGTGAAAGAAGAACATTTAAACGAGTTTCATGTTCATTTGTCTGAATTCTATGAAAGTAATGATTCCAGACAATTAAAACATTTTTTATACGACAAATGTTTATATGGAATGGAATTTGAAAATCAACGTACTCGAGATAAAAAGAAGGATATTGATTTGGAGATGTGAGCAACCTGATGTGGGTTGCTCTTATTTTTTTGTTAAATAAATCTAATAAGAGGTGATTGTTTTGTCTGAAAAGTTGTACATTTCGGGTGTCAGTGAAGAACTGAAAAGTAAAGTAGATAGCATGGCTAAACAAAGCGGATTGAGTATGTCGCAAGTCGTCATTACAGCATTGAATTATTATTTTGAGCATGAAGGTAGAGATTATGATGGGCTTTATAAGATCCTAAATGATGTTTATAATCCTTTGCATGATAGATTGGATTTAATTGAGATGATTTTAAATAAGTTGGATTTTAATGCAATCATGTATAAGGAGTTTTTAAATCATTATTTTAACATTAATAGAGATCCGTTGGTCACGACTAAAATGAATTACACTGATCAATTAATGGACTTGGAAAATCATGCAAATGATGAAATTGCAAGATTGAGAACGATGAAGATGGGTAGATAAAGATGAGTCATGTTACGCCGGCAGTTGTTCTAAGAAGTAAGTTTATACTTCCTGAAAGTGCAGAATATAAATCTTACATTGATTATATTGATCGTGAAGATGCTAAGGTGAAAGTTGATTATTCTCATGATCATGATGAAGTTGAGTTTAAATTGTTTCATCGTTACATGGACTATATGGGTGATGATGAAAAGGACGGTGAGTTGTTTACAAGTAATGATGATAACTTGAGTGAAGAGGAATTAAAAAATCTTAAAGAGGGCTTTTCGGTAGCGCAAAGAAATGGCTCTCCTATGTGGCAAGATGTGATTTCATTTGATAACGAGTGGCTAGAAGAACAAGGGTTATATGATTCAAAAAAACATGAGTTAAATGAAGCTAGGTTGCGAGATGTTGTGAGAAAGTCGGTCAGTGAATTGTTAAAACAAGAAGGAATACCGGAAGATTTAATGTTATGGACTGGGGCAGTTCATTATAATACAGAAAACATTCATGTGCATTTAGCAATGGTTCAGCCTGAACCTACTTTAGAAATGAAGGAATATAAGACTGAAAATGGAGAATACGTTCATCAGTTTAGAGGGAAAAGAAAACAAAAATCATTGGATAGAATGAAGTCAAGAGTAGTTAATGAAATTTATGATCGTACTAAAGATTATAAAAAAATTGATGAGTTAATTAGAAATCCCGTTAAAAAGAAAAGAAGCATTAATTTAGGTGCATATGAAAAAACAAAGAGGTTATTTGCTGAAGCAATTCCATTGCTACCGGAAGATGTTAGGCAGTGGCAATATGCTTATCATTCAGTAGATGATGCTAGACCACTTATTGATGAAATAGGTAAGATTTATTTAGAGGAGTTTCATCCAGAAGAGATGAATGAGCTTTATGAAAAGTTGGATGAACAAGTTGATATATCTAAAAGGTTGTTTGGAGAAGGAAGTAATTATGATAAATATAAAGATAATAAACTGGATGATTTGAGAAAGCGTATGGGTAATGCGGTGCTTTCGGAAATGAGAGAATTTCATAAAGCAAACAAAAAAGATAGTAAATATATTCATTATAAAAATAACTTTTACAACAAGAAACAACCGATAAAAAGGAAGCAAGCAAGGTACTATGCAAGTTCACCGTACTTTTTTAGAAACCATAATTATCAATTACAATCAGCAATCATGCGATTAAATAGAGTGATGAGAAAATCATTTCACGAGTATCAAAAAGACAAAAATGTTGCTGAATTTGATCGTATGTTAGAAGGTTATGATTATTAAGGAGGTAAATTATTTATGAATAGTAAAGCATATAGTGAAGAAATGAAGCAAAAGATGATTGAGAGGGAGATTAAAGAGAATGAAAATTTATTGAAGTCGATGAGGAAATTGCAACGTGGAGAAAACGTTTCTGTAAAGGATCTTGATCGAGTTAAGGAGTATATGAAAAAACAATCGTTTAGTCATGAACAGGGGTTAAACATTAACCACCTAGCAATTGGTCTTGAAGAAGATATAGATAAGAAGAAAAAGAGTGTTTCTAAGAATAGAGAGGCTTTAAAAAGAAGAAGGTTAAATCAAGAAAGGGTCAGAAGAATGAGACGCATTCACCAAAATGAAATTCATCAAGAAAAAGAGTTAGAGATTTGATGAGCTTTGTAGAATACTTAAACTGAAAAATTGAAAGAATTTGTATAGGTGGTGGGAGTTGTGAATGTTGAACGTCAGGTGCATGTACTTAAAAGAATTTTTTTAGTTAGCACGATTAGTTTATTGATATGTTTACCTGTAACATTGCTAGTTAATAATGTTATTGTAAATGTTTTGTTTCTGTTATCCGGTTTAGTGACAACAATAATTGTAGGGTTGATCATCATAACATTTATTCTTTATTGGATTGGGTGGTCGTATACGGAAATGAAATTGTTTTATTATCGGAGACAAGCAGAGAATACAAAAGAATGAAAATACCGCTTTGGGTGTGTATAGAACGTGAATTATGGTATAATAATATTGAGGTGATTAACCATGATTCAAGAAGCCTTAAAGCGTGCTTTTGAGGAAAATAACGGCATTTTAACTACTGAAATGGCATTAGGATATGGCATTCATGATTCGACACTTAGAAAAGCTGTTGAGCGAAAAGATATTTATAGATATTGTAGAGGGATTTATTTATCAGATAATGTGCATGAGGATGATTTGTACCTCTTGCAGTTGCGCTATACAAAAGGAATTTATTCTCATGATACAGCTATGATGTTGCATGGGTTAACAACATTTTCACCATTCGTTTATCATGTAACATTTCCGAGGGGTTATCATCTATCGGATGCAAGTGAACAACTAATTGAAGTGCATTATGCGGATAAAAGTGAATTGGGCGAAGAATATATTCAAACTATTTACAGTTGGGAATCTAATCCAATCAAGGTTACTAATTTAGAAAAAACAATTGTAGATACATTCAGATATGAAGAACTAATGACTTTTTTTGTTCAAGAAATGATTGGTAATTATGTTCATCGGGAAGATAAGGATATTCAAAGGCTTGTCGAATATGCTGAGCGTTTTCATGTCTTAGATGTTGTTAAAAGGGAGGTTTTGCGGTTTGTTAAGTAGAAATGAGATGAGAGATTTAGTAAAGAAAAAGTCAAAGGAAAGTAGGTTACCCCCTCAACAATTATACGGACTTTATGCGATGGATCGTCTGATTTTAAAATTGAGCGATTCGGTATATTCCAGTAATTTAATTGTTAAAGGGGGTTTTTTATTAACTACCAATCTTGGTATAGATTCTAGGGCAACTCGTGATATGGACTTCACTGTTAGAAATGTTTCTTTTTCAGAAAATGCTGTAGCTGATTTGGTGGCTGTAATTGAAGGTAATTCTGAAAATGGTAATGAATATTTTAAGATTAAGGAAGTAAAAAATATTCGAAATGACTTTGATTATGACGGGTACAGTTTGACTATTGATTATATTAATGGTAAAACGAAAATACCTATTAGTGTTGATTTTACAACGGGAGAACAGCTTGTTTCTATAAATGAACATGAGAAGTTCAAGTCTATATTTACTGATGAGGAATATTCGTTAAGTAGCTATACGGTAGAACAGGTCGTTGTAGATAAGTTCTATACACTTTTAGCATATGGTGCTTATGATGATACTAATTCAAGGATGAAAGATTACTATGATTTATATTTAATCAATACACTTGATGATCATATTGATTATTCTTTGATTAACAAAGGACTAGACCAGATTATGAAACAAAGAGATACTTTTATTAAAGCTTGTCAATATGACGAGATAATTAATTATCTACATGAATCTGATCATCAAAGGGGTTTGTGGGAATCTTATTCAAAAAAGACACCTTACGCTAATGATTTATCTTTTGATAATGTAATGAGTGAAATTAGCTTGCTATCAAACGAACTAATAAAGAATCGTACATTGTTAAAAGAACAGCAGAATGGTTATGAGAGATAAAAAACTTTAATGATCCTATATAGGGTCGTTTTTTTATGCCTGAAATTAAGGTGAGGATAAATATGATTTTAACAAAATATAACTTAGACAAAAGGAGAATATAGAATGAGTATAGTTATTTTAGCGGAAAAACCTAGTCAGGGAATGGACTATGCAAAAGCATTTAATAGTATGAAAAGGAAAGACGGTTACATTGAAGTCAATGATAGCCGTTTTTTTAATGGGAAAAATGTGTTTATCACTTGGGGATTTGGTCATTTAGTTGAGTTAGTTCAACCGAAGGAATATAAAGAAGAGTGGGAGAAGTGGTCTATTGAATCATTGCCTATCGCTCCCGAAAAGTTTAAGTTTACCGTTCCAAGTTCAAAGCGAAAGCAGTTTAATGTAGTGAAAGGTTTACTTCAAAAGGCTTCTGAAATTGTGGTGGGTACTGATCCAGATAGAGAAGGAGAAAATATCGCACGAAGCATTATTAATATGTCGGGTGCAAGTTCTAAGCCTGTTAAAAGACTGTGGATTAATTCATTGGAAAAAGAAGTGATTCAGCAAGGGTTACAAGATTTGAAAGAGGGAAAAGATTATTACTCGCTCTATAAAGAAGCTGAAACAAGACAGAAAAGTGATTGGCTGGTAGGTATGAACGCTTCAAGGTTATATTCTATTTTGCTTCAGCAAAAAGGTTTGAGAAACATGGGAGCTTTCAGTGTTGGCAGAGTGCAAACTCCTACGCTAGCACTTATTTATCAAAGACAAAAAGAAAATGAGAACTTTGTTCCTAAACCATTTCAAGAAGTATATGGTGACGTTAATGTTAATGGGTCGGAATTTGAAACCAAATATAAAGAACGTTTTTTAAGTCAAGAAGAATTAGAGAAGTGTTTGCAATATCATAATGTTAATGTAGGTGAAAACAGTGGGATTGTAAGAAAGTTAGATACTAAATTGAAAAAAGTCCAATCGCCTAAACTTCATTCGTTATCTACCTTACAGACTAAGGCGAATAAAAATTGGAAGTATAGTCCGTCAGATGTGTTAGCTATTGTTCAAGATTTATACGAAAAAAAGTTAGTGTCATATCCTCGTACAAGTTCTCAATATATTACAGAGAATGAGCTTGAGTATCTAAAAGGAAACATAGAAGCGTATAAAGTTTTTTTAAATGTTGATGTAGACGTTTCAAACCATGATGTGAGTAAGCGTTATGTTGATGGTTCTAAAGTTCTGGAACATTATGCGATTATACCTACACGTCAAGTTGCTAGTAAAGATAAATTAAGTGAAAAAGAACTTAACATTTATCAAGAAATTTTATCCACTACATTAGGTATGTTTGCTCCTGTTTATGAATACGAAGAAACGTTAGTAGATGTAAATGTAAATGGTTTAGTGTTAAGTGCGAAAGGAAAGATCGATCAAGCTTTAGGGTGGAAGAAATTATTTAAAGATGATACGAAGGATAAAAAAGGCGATGTACTTCCTAATATGAGCGAAGGTGACGAGTGTATTGTCGATTTGAAAATTAAAGATGGTATGACAACTCCACCTAAACTTTACACCGAAGGGCAACTCATTAATTTAATGAAAAATGCAGGAAAGGATTTAGATGAAGATGCAAAAGAAATATTAAAAGATACCGAAGGGATTGGTACGGAAGCTACAAGAGGTGCTGTCATTGAAACGTTGAAAAATCAGCAGTATATTACCGTAAAAAAGAACACGATTCATGTGACTAAAAAAGGTGTAATTTTGTGTGAAGCTGTTGAAGGAACGTTATTATCAAGTCCTGAAATGACCGCTAAATGGGAGGGGTTTTTAAGTGATATTGGTAAAGGTAAACGAACTCAAGATGCATTTATTACTAACATTTATAAATTTATCGACTCGTTAATGACAGACGCTCCTGAAAAGGTGAATGCGATGGAAGAGCTTGTGAATGGAAGTAAGGAAGCGTTAAGTGTTGGGGTATGTCCTGAATGTGAGAATGGACAAATTGAAGATCGTGGAAAGTTTTATGGGTGTTCGGGTTATGGTAATGGGTGTAAGTTTTCTTTACCAAAGCGTTGGGCTGGTAAAACGATTCCGAAAGGGCAGGTAGAGAAGTTAGTGAAAGTCGGTAAGACGAACCTAATTAAAGGGTTTAAGAGTAAGAAGGGAAATAAGTTTGATGCTAGGTTAATCATTGAAAATGGCAAATTGCAGATGAGTTTTCGATGAAAAGATATTAGATGAGATTACCCTTTAAGTAAGGGTTTTCTCATCTTTCTTTAGTATTAGATTGCATATATTAATGTAGTACAGTACATTAATATATAAGCAGAAATAGTTAGAAGGGGATAGAAAATGGATTCAGAATCTTTAATAAAAAAGATAGAGTATGTACTTAAAAGTAACCTAACTCCCTATAAAATAGCTAAGGAAGTGGGCTATTCATCTGCACATCAAATACATAAGTTGATTCGGAATGAATCAAAAATAGTACATATGACATTGGAGAAAGCGATTGCATTTGAAAAATTATATGAAAAACAAAATTGTTCAGAGAATGAAAAGGAGTCATAAAAATGCCAAATGAACGAAGTGGAATAGATCAACATATGAGAAGATTAATTGAAGCAATCGATGTGAGGTATGAAGAGCAGGGAAGTAGTAATGTAGAAATTAAAGAAGCTCTTAAAACAGCGAGTAAACAAAAAGAAGGAAATGTGGGGAAGCCAGAGTTTTTATTTTTTTCTAAAGACTATTTAATTGTTGTTGAAGATAAAGCTGATATAGAGAAAAACGTTAAATATACCACTGAAGGTGAGATAGATTTATCGAGACCGACAATTTCAGAATATGCTTTAAATGGTGCAGTTCATTATGGAAAGCATATCATTCAGAATACCGATGTTATTAATGAAGTTTTTGCGATTGGAGCTAGTGGAAACAGTCATAGCAATATAATCAAAGTAACTTACATTAATAAAGATGAAATTAAAGAACTTCCTGATATTAATAATTTAGAGGAATTTCATGTAGACAATATTGAAGAGTTTTATAAGGTTGCAGTTAAAGGGGAATTACCTAAGGAAGAAAGAGAATTAAGGGAAGTTAGTGCTATTGCATCTGAATTGCATGAAGACTTGCGTAACCATGGTTCACTAGAGGGAGAGAAAAAGGCAACTGTTGTTTCGGCCATTCTTTTAGCGTTGGAAGAAAAAACATTTAATTTAGATGTTTTAAATTCTGAAGAACGTGAAGGTGGAAGAGATGGCGATTTAATTTTTAATGCTGTTCAAATTTATTTGAATAATTCAGGGATAGTTCCTTATGCCAAAGTTGGTGAACTATTAGACCAATTTAACTTTATAAAAACTGATATTACTCTAAACAGGGAAAAAGATGTTCTCGGTATGTCACCTTTGAAATATTTTGCTGTCAAGTTAAAAAATAATTTGCACAAAAGAATTAAACAAGTTGATTTTGATATTTTAGGAAACTTCTATGGAGAGTTTGTTAAATATGGTGGAAATGATGGTAATTCATTGGGCATTGTTTTGACACCAAGACACATTACAAGTTTAATGTGTGATTTAATAAATATAAATAAACAAGACGTTGTATTAGATCCAGCATGTGGCACAGGTG
>Ga0079226_10001818_pt1 | contig 16396 bp, 19 predicted proteins | sample Poulit2014_FD_76345 | JGI IMG/M metagenome (GOLD analysis project Ga0079226, IMG submission 76345) | Agricultural soil microbial communities from Georgia to study Nitrogen management - Poultry litter 2014 | ecosystem: Environmental > Terrestrial > Soil > Agricultural land | place: USA: Georgia...
CTCTGGATAGCCCCTTACTTGGGCCTGAACATCTAAATACGAGAACTAATCCTCAATATCAGGACCAAAAGAACACACCGTGTACACAGGCAAACCCGTCTCGCGCACAGCCTCGGAACCGCCTAAATAAGGCAAATCGATCATCGCAGCTGCCTCAATAGCATTGGCCCCCAAACGCTGCAGCAAACGAGACGCGGCAACCATCGTCCCACCAGTAGCAATTAAATCATCAATTAACAACACCCGTTGCCCTGGACGCACTGAATCCGTATGCATCTCGACAGTAGCATTGCCATACTCCAGAGTGTACTCCTCAGCCACAGTCCGATAAGGCAGCTTGCCCTTTTTACGCACCGGCACAAAACCGACGTTGAGCTCATAAGCCAACACCGAACCCACAATAAAACCACGCGCATCAATACCAGCCACCAAATCCAAACGCTGGTTCATATAACGATGCACAAACAAATCAATCAGCGCCCGAAATGCACGAGGATCCTGCAACACCGGGGTGATATCACGAAAAACCACACCAGGCTTGGGCCAATCAGGCACACTGCGGACGGTTTGCCGAATATAGTCAATGGGATTAGTTCGCATAGTCATCAAAAGTAAATTGACTGCCTAAATGTATCGCAACCACGCCATTGTACAGCCAAAAATAAATAAAACGCAGCACACCTGTAAAAGCGCCCAACCTGCTGCCACACAAACAGCCAATTTAAGCTGCTCGCAGGACAGCGAACAGCATCAAGCCAGAACAGACCCATAACGAAGTGTCCTCGGGACCTTGCACGCTAACACTCGCTGCGAAGCCCACTCGAAAACTTATTACGTGCCTTCACCTCCATGCAAAGCAGAGAGCCTCAATAAACCCCCTGCTACATAAGTTACTTATACAAGACGCTCGGAAGGAATTGTTTTGCAGATGTTCCGAGCGCAGCGAGATATCAAAAAATAAATCCTGCAGAGCGACAAACAGCAGCACCCTGAAACAGAAACACGCTGCTGCAAAATCCATCACCTATACCCGCACCAAAACCCCACCCACCAAACGATAGGTCTGCCGCGCAAAAGCCTCGGGCAAGGCATTATGAGTCACCACAATTACACTATGCCCTCGTGATAAATACTCAAGGTCCCGCATCAATGCATCCGCGGTATCCTCATCCAGGCCAGCCGTCGGTTCATCCAGCAACCAAAGCTGGGCGGGATACAACACGATACGTGCCAAGCACAAGCGACGGCTCTGTCCTGCTGACAGGGTATTTCCCCCCTCGCCAATCCAACTGTCTAACCCACCTATTTTGCGAATATGCTCTTCCAATTGCACTGCTCTGAGTGCCGCCCATAAATCTTCATCACTGGCCTTGGGAGCCCCCAGCTGCAAGTTATAACGCACTGTTCCTAAAAACACGGGGGAATGCTGAGACAAATAAGCAAAATGGCGGTACAGCACTGATTCCCGTACCTGCTCTAAATCTATGCTGCCATATTGAATTTTTCCACTATAGGGCACTATCTGCATTAAGGCTTGTAACAAGGTCGTTTTACCCGAACCGCTTAAGCCTTGGATGACCATTCGTTGCCCGGCAGGTAATGAAAAGTTCAACTGCTGGAGCACTGGCGCAGCACTGTATGCAACGGACAACTCTGTCACCTGCAAATCTTGGATAGTCGTTGGCAAAGTATCAATTGAACGCTGCTGGGCTTGATCTTGAGCGGTAGATGACGCCGGCTGCAAGGCATGTAACCGCGCTGATGCAGCATGAACTGCACCCAGCTCAGAAGCGCCGCGCATGACTGGGGAAAACACCTCAAATAAACCCATCAAGCCAAATAACAACCCCACCCACATGGGTGCATTCATCTCGGCCTGCGTCTGGGCAATCCCGCCGATGACCAGTAACAAAAATACCAAAGCACCCATTAACAACTGTTGAATCAATGTACCCAGACTAGAATGCGCATTGAGTCGGTCTGCTGCCTGAGCATTACACTGCAAAGTATCTGAAAACTGATCAAGGACACGATTTTCAGCATTAAAGACAGCTAAATCACTATGGGCGACAAAGCTGTCATGCGCCATTGCGCGTAAATCAGCAAACCCTTCTTGTACCTGCTGCCCATCGGCTGCACTGCGTCGCGCTAGCCAATAAGGCAGCCCCACAATGGCGACTGCAGTACTTAAAAGCACTATCCATGCCACCCAGGGCAAAAACAGACCCAATACCCAACTAAAAAACAACCCCGCAACGCCCCCTGCAATCACAGGAGCAACCAACAATAGGAAAAATGTATCCAGCCGATCAATGTCGCCCACCAAACGGGCCACCAAATCCCCATCACGGAATCGAGCTAATTGCTCGGGATTCAAACGAGCGATACGAGCGAAACTGCGACTACGCACTTCAGACTGTAAATTGAGCGTCACCTGATGACCGACAACACGTTCTAAGTAGCGTGACACGATGCGCAAGATGGACAATCCACGCACCAAGGCCGAGGGGATGAAGTAATTAAAACTGGCCATGGCTGTCACCAAAAAAGCAGTGGTCAAAAACCAACCCGCCACACTCAACAAGCCCACCCCAGCAAAAATTGTCAGACCCGTCAAAAAAATGGCACCGACACTCATGAACCAATGTTGACGCAGCCAGCGGCCGCTTAATTGCCACCATAACTTCATGACATTACCTCTATTCTTTGCTCTGTGATTTGCCAGTATTGATTTAACTGTTCGGCTACCGCCCGATCATGGGTTGCGACAATTAATCCGCGCCCTTGGCAAAACCGCAGGATCTCAGCCATTACCCTATCCCGAGTTTGAGGATCCAGATACGCCGTGGGCTCGTCCAATAAAACCAACTGCGGATTACTCAAAAACAACCGTGCCAGTGCAATTCTATGTGCCTGCCCTCCTGACAAACCAAAGCCCCGCGTCCCCAGCTCAGTATCCAATCCCTGAGGGAGTGCACGCACAAATTCCTCTGCCTGAGCACAGGCCAATGCCGCCCACAGCTGCGCATCATTTGCCTCGGGATCAGCCAAGCGCAACAGCTCCCGCACACTACCCATAGTGAGAAAAGGCTGCTGGCTAATCAAAATTGTGGCAGGGACTAACTGCGATGCGCCCTCCACGGGCTGGTTTTTAGGGTCGTAAACACTTTGCCCAAGATCACGCCATTGCCACCATTGCCCCTCAGCAGGCGTTCGCAAGCCTATCAAGGTCTCAAGCAGGCTGGTCTTGCCACTCCCACTAGGCCCCATCAAAGCTACGTGTGCACTGCGTGCCAATTGCACCTGTATGTCCGCAAGCACTAAATCATTGGATTGCGGAGTAGTAAGCACACCATCCTGAATGGCAAGCAACTGTTCGGGCTGAGCCTCCCAAAAGCAATGCACAGTGGCGTTGCCCACTGAACCTGCTGCTTCATGAGCTGAAACACTGCTGGATGAAATAAATACATCGGTTTGCTCGGATTTGGGTGTAAGAGATTCCACGGCCTCACCCCCCTTGTCCTGAGCCGTATCCTTGTCCGACCCTAGGGGCGCTGGGGGCAGCTCGACAAGCATCTCTTCGAGCTGCTCAACTGCCGCTTTAGCGGTGGAACGCTCGTGATAACCTGCTGCTAACTGTCGTAGTGGGTTATAAACCTCAGGCGCAATCAATAAACAGAACAACCCATGCTGCAGGGTATAACCACTGAAGCCCTCACCAAAGGATCCTAAATAGCTAAACCCAATATAGACGGCAACCCCTGCCACACCCAGTGCGGCGAACAACTCTAAAACAGCCGAGGATAAAAAAGCAATCCTCAGCACACCCATGGTGGCCTGATTTAAGCGATCGTTAGCCTGTTTGACCTCTTGAATTTCTGCCTCGGTACGACCAAATAAACTCAAAGTGAAAACACCCTTGATACGATCCCCAAACACCCCGGATAACTGACTGAGAATAGTCTGATGCTTGCGATTTACAGCCTCGGCCCCCCAACCAATCAAGGCCATAAACACTGGAATCATGGGTGCTGAAATAATGAAAAGCAGCGCGACAATCCAATCTGTGGGTAGAACCGCCAAGGTAAAAATAATGGGCAATAATCCCGCGGCATACATCGCTGGTAGAAAGTTACGTAAATAACCATCCAGCGCCTCTATATGCTCAACCAGTAAAGCAGCCAGCTCACCCGAAGGATGTTGACGTGTCCAGGCTGGTCCACGCCGTAACATTTGCGCAAACACCTGCGCACGTAGCTGTTGTTTAACCTGTTCTACTGCCCGACTGGCAGCGCGCTGCCCCGACCACCCAAAAATGGCTCGCAATACTATGAGAGCAGCAATACCACCAACCGCCCCCCATAATGCATGAATCGGTTGTTGCAACCGTATTACAGCATCAAGTACATACGCCAATAAATAGGCTTGCACGACAAAAAGCATGCCGACCACTATCGGGGCTAAAAAAGCCCAACCCATCGCACGCGGGCTGCGCCGCCACAGACCTGCCAACCACCGGCGTTGGCTGGCAGGGGTTTTGACCATCTCAGTTGCTGCTCTCATTGATTATATGAATGCCTGTTCTCATTAATCTGACCGAGTCCATTGTATTTCAAATCTACTATTGACATGTTTTTCCCCCTCCTGTATTGATGTATGGCTACAATAAACGGGGTCTGGCCTTATACTGAATACTATGTTCACCACTGATTATCTAGCCTCGGCGCAGCGCACTTTTGATATCGAAATTACCGCCCTGCAAGCGCTTAAAAATAGTTTGGGTGCCCCCTTTACAGAGGCGGTGCAACGTGTACTTGCGTGTCGCGGGCGCGTTGTAGTCACTGGCATTGGTAAATCTGGCCATATTGGTCGCAAGATCGCTGCTACCTTTGCTTCTACTGGCACACCTGCCTTTTTCATGCACGCGGCCGAGGCTCTACATGGCGATATGGGCATGATCACCAACGATGATCTAATTATTGCCATTTCTTATTCCGGCACTGCCCAAGAGTTAATCACTATCCTTGGCATTGCACAGCGCTTGGAAACTCCTTTTATTGCCATTACGGGCCACCCACACTCTGAGTTAGCCCGCAATGCTACCCTGCACTTGGATGTTCATGTAGAAAAAGAGGCTTGCCCACTTAATTTAGCGCCCACCGCCAGCACCACAGCCACATTGGTGCTGGGCGATGCATTAGCAGTAGCCTGCTTACAGGCCAAAGGCTTTACAGAACAAGACTTTGCCCGCTCTCATCCCGGGGGGGCACTGGGCCGCCGTCTATTGACCTACGTACGCGATGTCATGCGCCAAGACTCTGATTTACCCATCGTGCCTCTTGGAACCCTTATCCCGGATGCATTGACTGAAATGTCTGCCAAAGGCATGGGTATGACTATTGTCGTTGATGCTGACAATCACCCTATCGGTATATTTACCGATGGTGATCTACGACGTATCATCGCCAAAGAGGGCAATGTACGCCATTTGGCAGTCGAGGCCGGCATGACCCGCAGCCCCAAGCACGTAGCAGCCGATGATCTGGCTGTCAAAGCAGCTGCATTGATGGACAATCTACGTATCAATCAACTTTTAGTACTTGATGATACAGGCGTTGTGATCGGTGCTTTGCATATGCATGATCTCCTGGCTGCCAAAGTCATCTAAACCTTTACTCTAAACGATTACAATGGCTATCAATTAATTCCAATGACTAATAATCAGACACGAGACAAGCTTTTTACCTATTTTCAATACTATGCTTAAAAACAATCCACCCCATCCTATAGAATCCGTCCTCTTGGCCCCCTTGAGCGAAGAAATCATCGAGCGCTTGCAATCTATTCGCCTAATGGCCTTTGATGTCGACGGCGTTCTAACTGATGGTCGTCTCTGGTATGGCGATCAGGGTGAGGTCTTTAAAAGTTTTCATGCGCTGGATGGTCATGGACTGCGTTTACTCAAAGAGTGTGGCATCACCGTAGTGCTGATTACTGGCCGTGAAAGTGCCATTGTCACACGCCGCGCCAGCGAACTGGGTATCGCCGAGGTACACCAAAATATCCGTGACAAACTGGGCTGCCTCAAGGAAATTACTGAACGGCTCAGCCTCACCTTGGACCAAGTCGGTTATATGGGAGATGATCTCATCGATATCACTGCCATGCGACGCGTGGGTTTTGCTGCTAGCGTGCCCAATGCGCCGCATTACATTACTCAACTAGCGCATTGGGTCGCCTCTGTGGCGGGTGGCATGGGCGCCGCTCGCCAGTGCTGCGATCTGATTTTGGCGGCTCAAGGCTATCTGGGCAACTACTTTGCTGCCGACAACCCTACTGGCCTGACAGGTGTCATACAATAAGCCATGCGTGACCGCCTTCCATCTCTCATCACAGTTGCCTTATTAATCACCTTGGTGGTGGGCACCTGGTGGTCTGCGCACTACACCATGAGTACCATCGAAATTGATCCCCCACGTAAGCTCACCCACGAGCCCGATGCTTGGGCCCACGATTTCATCATGCTGCGCACCAATCCCGCTGGCGAGGCCACCAACCGACTCGAAGGCGACTATTTCGAGCACTACCCAGATGATGATTCTTATTTCATCGTCGAGGCTGTAGCGACTGGCATTCGCCCCGAACGCCCTGTTACCATTGGTCGCTCTGATGAGGCTGTGATGGATGAAGACGGCGCACGCATCACGATGCAAGGCAATGCCCACGTTCATCGCGTCCCCACCGAGGACCGAGCAGCCTTGGACATTTATAGCGATGTGCTCATTATTTACCCAGACGAAGACGTCGTCGAGACTGACAAACCCGCCCATGTTGTAGACGGGCGCTCTACAATGGATGGCATCGGCATGCACTATGCTAATGACACACGCCAGTTACAAGTGTTTTCGGCCTCTAATGTCAAACTTTCCGGACAGGATCGCCAAGAACGCCGCGGGCAAAAACAACAAGAGGATATCCAACCATGATCCACTCACGCCCCTTTCTTTTCTGGATGCCTTTGATGATACTCATCGGCATGTTGATCGCCGCGCCCCTATCTGCCCAAACAGCCGAAGAGCCCGAACCTGACACCATCGTCATTTCTGACACCCTGCACCATGACGATGTCGAACGTGTCAGCACATTTACCGGTGATGTAGTCATGACGCGTGGACAATTAATCCTGCACTCTGATCGCCTGGATCTATCAGAAGACATCGATGGATTTCAATATGGTGTCGCTACCCTAGACACCAGTGATCGCGTACGTGTGCGCCAAGAAAACCCCGAGGATTTTGAAATCATTCGTGGCGAAGGGCTCCGCGCCGAATGGGATGGCAAAGCCGAAGAGTTAGAACTCATTGGCCAAGCCATCATCACCCGTTACGTCTGTGGCAAGCCCGTCGATGAAGTGCGCGGAGAACGCGTCATTTATTATCAGAAAACCGATACTTACGAAGCCTTTAGCGGGCCCGAATCAGCCGCTGATGACCGCCGTGTGCGCTCGGTCGTCCGTCCACGGGCCGTTGCTGACAAAGCCATTGAAGAATGCCGTGAACAACAGTCCAAACAATAATTCCCAATCTCATTCCGCTACCGATGGACAAACCCGTTTGCAGCGTCGCTCGGGTTCTTTGCAGGCGATTGGCCTGAGCAAATACTATGGCCGCCGACAGGTCGTCAAAGATGTCTCTATGGAGGTCAACAGTGGTGAGGTTGTTGGCCTACTGGGTCCCAATGGGGCAGGTAAAACAACCAGTTTTTACATGATTGTAGGGATTGTCCCAGCCGACGCTGGCCGCATTGAAATTGATGACACCCCCATTACCACCTTGCCAATTCACAAACGCTCGCGCATGGGGTTGTCCTATTTGCCCCAAGACGCTTCAGTGTTTCGCCGTCTCAATGTAGAAAGCAATATCCGCGCAGTGTTAGAGCTGCAAATTGATGAAAACGGCCGACGCTTTAAAAAAGCTCAAATCCAGGAGCAGCTAGAACATCTACTCGAAGAACTACAAATCACCCATATTCGCAAAAATACAGCAGTATCACTCTCGGGGGGAGAACGCCGACGCGTAGAAATCGCCCGAGCGCTGGCAACGCAGCCTCGATTTATCCTCCTTGATGAACCCTTTGCTGGGGTAGACCCCATTGCTGTCATCGAAATTCAGCGCATTGTGCAATTTCTGAAATCCCGTAATATCGGGGTGCTGATCACAGACCATAACGTACGCGAAACCTTAGGCATCTGTGACCGAGCCTACATCATTAGTGATGGTGCTGTACTGACCAGCGGCCAGCCTGAAGACATCGTTCAAAACCCCGAGGTGCGCAAAGTTTACCTCGGCGAACACTTCCGCATGTAGCCCGCAAAAATATTTCTGGCACCCTTGGTTTCCTTCATGCACGAGTCACTGAGCTTATGTATACTGAACACAGAAGCTTCTCCACAGCAGTGCATTTTGCCTGCTTTCATCACTACAACAAGGAGCGTTCTATGAACATCAGCATTACTGGCCGCAGTGTAGAGGTAACCCCCGAAATTCGCAGTTATGTCGAGAACAAAATTGGCAAAATTTCGCGCCATTTTGACAGCGTCATCGATGCTCAAGTGATTCTCTCGGTCAAACGCGTTGATCACATCGCCGAGGTTACACTGCGTCTACCCGGCAAGGACATTCACAGTCAGGCCACAGCCGAGTCCATGCTCGCCGCTATTGACCTACTCGCCGACAAAGTAGAACGCCAAGTGGTCAAACACAAAGGCAAACAACAAAACCACGGCCATGAATCCCACAAACGGATGGAGATTCCCAGTCCTTAGCCTTTATTGGCTTTCGGTTGCATGAAAACACCAAAATGATTACCTAGCCAATCAATAAAGCCCCCAAACAACCTTGGGGGCTTTATTATTTCCCCTATTCGTATAAAAATGAATACTCTAACTAACTGCTTCGCCAACATCCGTTGATCTATGAGCTTACTATCGCGTATCTTGCCCCCTTCCAATATCATTTTGGATATTCTTGCTACCAGCAAAAAGCGTGCTTTTGAACAAGCAGGCTTGCTCTTTGAAAATAACCAGGGCATTGCTCGCACCGCGGTATTTCATAGCCTGATTTCTCGTGAGCGCCTTGGCTCTACTGCGCTGGGACACCAGGTCGCTGTCCCCCACGGCCGCATCAAGGACCTCAAGGACCCCATTGGCGCTTTCATGCGCTTGAGCGAGCCCATCCGTTTTGACATTAGTGACGGGCGCACAGCCAACCTGCTTTTCTTTTTACTTGTTCCTGAACACGCCACTCAAATCCATCTGGATTTATTGGCAGAAATTGCCCAACTCATGTCTGACGGCGATCTACGCGACCAGCTCCAACAGGAAACCGACCCCACGACCATCCATACTCTGCTCACACAAACTGATCTCTAAACCGCCCCATGCTTTCTATTGCCACCCTCGTCGTCGATAATCAGGAACGCCTCAAGTTGCAGTGGCTTGCTGCCGAAAAGCGCGCCCAGCAGATAACCCTTTCAGACGGCATGGCAGCAGATCTCATTGGACACCTCAATCTCATTCATCCAGCACGTATCCAGGTGCTGGGCAACGAAGAGCTCGCCTACTACACACGTTTTGATACCAAACGGCGCCAAGTCCACATCGAAGATTTAATTAAAAGTGGTGTTCCTGCCATCATTATTGCTGGTGCCAATAACGCCCCACAAAGCCTCTTTCAAGCCTGCACTGAAAATGACATCCCCCTTTTACGCAGCGCCCTGGACTCGGCCGAGGTCATCGATATTCTACGGGTGTACTTAGCACGCCGTTTAGCGCCCAAAACACTGATGCATGGTGTTTTTCTAGACGTTCTAGGCTTGGGCGTACTAATTACAGGTGCATCGGGTTTAGGTAAAAGTGAATTAGCACTTGAACTGATCTCTCGGGGGCACGGGCTGGTCGCTGATGATGCTGTGGAATTGCTGCGCACTGCCCCCAGTGTGATCGAGGGACAATGCCCAGAACTTTTGCAAAACCTGCTCGAGGTACGCGGCATAGGATTGCTGGATATTCGTACTATCTTTGGCGAAACCTCGGTACGCCGCAAAATGGCCTTGCGGTTGATTGTCCATCTAACCCAAGAAAAACCAGAAAGTTTTGAGCGCTTACCAATTGCACCGCAATATCAAAGCATATTAGGGGTACCCATCCGCCGAGTCAGCCTGCCCGTCGTTGCTGGGCGCAACCTCTCGGTGCTGGTCGAGGCTGCAGTACGTAATACCATCCTCAACCTGCGTGGCATTGATACGACACGCGAATTCATCGAGCGCCAAACCCAAGCCATTGCTGCAAGTCGCCCAAACAATAACCAAGACTAGGCCTTAGGCCCCTTACTGTGTGTGCACTTTAGCTAGAATGCTTTCCCTGATGGCCAGAGAATCTATATAATGCTTGCATGCACAAGATCATTTTACTTACCGGTATATCCGGATCGGGTAAATCAGTAGCCCTTAATCTCCTCGAAGATACAGGGTTTACCTGTGTGGATAATTTGCCCGTGCGTTTCCTCGAAGAATTCCTGGATCACGCCCTCAATAAAGACATTGAGCGCGTGGCCGTCGCTATTGACGCCCGCACCCCCGATGATCTCAACGATCTACCCAATGTCTTACAACGCCTACGTGATTCAGGCTTGGCACTGCGCGTTATTTTTTTAGATGCAAGCGATCACACACTCAAACAGCGCTATTCCGAGTCCCGCCGCAGGCACCCGCTCACAGATCGATTGCGTGCCAAAGGCGATTCTCCATCATTGAGCACATGCATCCAAACCGAACGTGAGCTCTTAGCGCCTCTGCGCGAGACCGAATACCTCATTGACACCACAGATCTCACCCCAGGCCAATTACGCGCTTGGGTCCGCGACATCGTGCAAGCTGATCGAGCCCCTCTGGTATTAACCTTTGAGTCATTTGCCTACAAACGCGCTGTGCCACGAGACGCTGATTTGGTGTTCGATGTTCGCTGCCTGCCCAACCCGCATTATGACCCCGAACTGCGTGACCTCACCGGTAAAGACGAGGCCGTAGCCGAATGGCTCAGTCGTTTTGGCAGTGTACAAAGCCTCATCGATGATATTGCACAATTTGTCAAACGCTGGCTTCCGCTGTACATTCAAGACACACGCAACTACCTGACTGTTGCTATTGGGTGCACTGGCGGACAGCACCGCTCGGTATATGTCACCGAACAACTCGCACGCATATTTGCTGATCACCAACCCCTGCTTGTACGGCACAGAAATCAACCCCCCGAGCAGGTCTAGACTTGATAGTGCTTATTGACGCCATGAAAAAGTCTTTTTCAAGTATCACCACTCTGCTGATGCTCTTGGCCCTGACTGTTATTTTAGCGGGTTGCGGGGGCACGCCCTCAAAACGTGGCGGCGGCTACTACAAAGACGATGGCCCCATGGCCAATGCCCCCAAAGATTTACATCTCATTCCTGACGCTACCCCTCGTATCGAGCCCTTTGCCCAGGGCAATTTACGTCCCTACCAGGTCATGGGCATGAGCTTTGAGCCCATCAAAGACAGTCGACCCTTTAGCCAAACGGGGACGGCCTCTTGGTATGGCAAAAAATTCCACGGCAACACCACCGCCAATGGCGAGCGCTATGACATGTATTCCATGACTGCTGCGCATCCAACCCTACCTTTGCCCAGCTATGCACGCGTGACCCGCGTAGATAACAACAAAAGCATCATCGTACGCATTAACGACCGCGGCCCTTTCCATGGCAAGCGTATTATTGACCTGTCTTATGCTGCAGCCTCGAAACTGGACATGATTGGCCCGGGCCATGCCAAGGTACGGGTAGAAGCCATCACCCACGATGATATTCGCGCCGGACGTTATCAACAAGAAGAGCCGGTCCAAAAACACAAGGCTTTTGCCCGCGCAGACCAAGGCTCCACTACACATAAACAACAAGAGTCCGCTCCCAGCGCCGATCCCCTCAGTGATTTTATCGCCAGTCAAGAACGCCTTGGCCAACGCGCAGCTCTGCAGCCCAGTGAAATCCAAGCAACCCAAGAGGACGCGCGCCGGGATGGTTTCTTTTTACAGTTTGGGGCTTTTCGATCACGTCAAAGTGCAGATGAGCTAGCCCAGCGCCTCAACAGTGATTTGGCGCAAAATAGCAATCAGCCCGTCCACATCAATAATCATCAAAATTACTATCGTGTGCGCTTGGGCCCGTTTAATTCACGCACCGAAGCCGCTAACGCCGCTATGCAAGTGCAACGTACTACCGGCCAGTCAACCCAAATCACCTACGAGGACTAAAGCCCTTCGTACGCATCCTATCGGCCTCAGCTGGCTGGGATAAAACAACCACGCCCAAAGTCATTATTCCTGTCCCTTTAGCTGACTGCTCCCCCTATACTTAATAATACGTTCTAATCATTTATGCGCAGTTTCATCCGCATCACGCAGCCGTAAAGCACAGTCATACAATAACTGACGACTCAACCCTGTCACCTGCACAGCTAAACGAACCGCATCACGCACAGACAGTTGAGTTAACAGTGCCGCTAACCAACGCTCGGTCTGCGCATCTACCCCTGTATCCAGCTGCTGTGGTAGCGGGTGAATGATCAGAACAAACTCACCCCGTTGTCGATCTTTATCCGCTTGTACCCAAGCACACATCTGAGCTAGCGGTGCCGTATGTACCTGCTCAAAACGTTTGGTCAGCTCGCGACATAGGGTCAACTCACGATCGGGACCGCAGATAGACTCCAAATCTTCTAGGCTTTGTGTTAATCGATGAGGACTTTCATAAAAGACAACGGGCACTTTTTGTTGTGCCCACTGTTCAAACCACTTTTGTCGGGCCCCTTTTTTGTGCGGGCTAAATCCAGCAAACACATAGGCAGGCTGGGCATCCGAGGTCACCCCGCTGGCCATCAACGCTGTCGTCACTGCCGAAGGACCAGGAATGGCCAACACCCGCAAACCCGCCTGTCGAACTTCGTGGACCACGCGGCCACCTGGATCGCTAATAGCTGGGGCACCCGCATCGGAAATCAATGCGACTCGTTGACCCTGCTGCAGTGATTCAATCAATGCAGCAGCAGCCTCAGCCTCGTTATGCCGATGCAACGCCCGCACAGGAGTCCCAATCCCCCATGCTTGCAACAAAGGCCTTGTCGTGCGTGTATCCTCAGCAGCAATCAAATCAACACGCAACAAAGCTTGCCATGCACGCAGCCCCAAATCGCCTAAATTACCAATAGGTGTAGCCACCACATATAAACAATGAGTCGGCCACTGCTGTTCATCAATACGTGCAATAACCGATTCCAAAATCCCTGTAGGCATCATGGCAAAAAAAACCTCTTTGAGAAATAAACAAAACCCAACCACCCCGCAATCTACATCCAACCAACAGTCGAATGCGATAAACCGCCGCCCACAAACATCTACGTCTGTTAGCTGGCAACGCAGCCATCAACGAGCCCGTCACGCCCAAGAGAAGCTGTTGCAAAAAGCGCGCAAAACTAGCTGGACGCGCCCGGCAACTGCTATTGCAGCAGCCACCGCAATAAAAAACACCCAATCTAAAGGATCGCCCACACAACGCCTCGGGCAGCACTTTGAAGAACAAGCTGCACAATTTTTACGCCAACAAGGCTACCAAATATTGGCACAACAATTGCGTTATCCTTATGGCGAAATTGACCTTGTAGCCTGGTCGGATCCCTACCTGGTCTTGGTCGAAGTGCGCCATCGAGCCCGTACAGATTACGGCGGTGCGCTAGGCAGTATCAGCACACAAAAAAAGCAGCGCCTGCGGCGAGCTGCGCTGCATACGTATCAAGAATACCAAAAAGCGATGCAACGCCGAGACCTTTTATTACGCATGGATGTAATTGCCTTTGAGGGACAGCAATTGCATTGGCTGCCCAATGCCATCATTTACGAGTAGATACCTTCCTGCAAACAGTCTCACGTTAAAATAGAGCTTTTTGCAGTTATTGATTAAACTTGTATCACCGAGGCATGAGCGTCGGTATCAGGTTTATGGGTTTTACACCCCTATTTTTCATTTTTACCAGACAATTTCGCCATGGATCTCACCGCTCATATGCACGCCCATTTTATGGACAGTGCCCAATCGCTCCAAGAAAGCGCCCAGGAGCTTACCGAGCCTTTGACTGCCGCCGTCGAACTGCTCTTTGCTACCCTCACCAACAATGGCAAAATCCTCGCTTGCGGTAATGGCGGCTCTGCCGCGGATGCCCAGCATTTCATTGCCGAATTAGTCGGCCGCTTTGAACGCGAGCGGTTGCCTTTAGCAGGCATCGCCCTGAACACCGATACCTCTATCCTGACCGCTGTTGGCAATGACTATGGCTACGAGGCAGTGTTTGAACGTCAGGTCAGCGCCTTAGGACAAACAGGTGACATTCTTGTCGCCATCAGCACCAGTGGTAACTCGGAAAACGTCTTACGTGCCATCCAAGTCGCACATGAACGCGATATGGTGGTCATTGCTTTGACTGGTAATGACGGCGGTAAAATCGCCTCGACCTTAGCCAGCACTGACATCCACCTCTGCGTGCCCCATCATCGCACCATGCGTATCCAAGAGGTCCACATCGTTTTGCTACATGCCATGTGTGATGGCATTGATACCTTATTACTCGGAGAGCCTTTATGATCAACAGCCAACGCCTGCTCAAACCTGTGGCCATCTTGCTCAGCTTATTTATGACCCTGGGTTTTCTAACTGCCTGCGCTCCTGTGCTGATTGGCGGTGCAGCCACAACAACTGCTGTCGTTGCCGTCGACCGACGCACCACTGGGGAACAAGTCGAAGATAAATCCATCCAACTAAAAGGCAGTAGCGAAGCACGAAAAATACTGGACGAAGAACCCGGACGTGTAAATGTCAGCTCGTATGCAGGTCGCGTCCTGCTCACTGGCGATGTCCCTAGCGAAGATGATCGCAACAAAATAGTCGAGCATGTCTCTCAAATCGATAAAGTAGTCCAGGTCATTGATCGACTTCGCGTTGGTGAGCCCACGGAAATGGGCGTTCGCTCTAATGATACCTGGATCACCACCAAAGCCCTCTCGAATCTGATTAATACCAAAGGCGTACCTACCCGCACCATGAATGTCACCACCGAACGTGGCGTCGTATATCTACAGGGGCGGGTCACTGCCGAGGAAGGCGAGCGGGCAGCCAAAGTAGTCTCCGGCGTACCCGGGGTTAACGAAGTCGTCAAACTCTTTGAAGACATTCGTCTCGATGATCTCAAAGAAGATGGCAGCATCAAAGAAGATTTTGCCGAAAAAAGCCAAGGCAAAACCTCTGAGCCTGCACCTCGTGTTGAACCCGAAGCAATCCCGGTGCAATGATTGATTTAGCCATGAATAGCCATTCTTAAGCCATGAAACATCTATTACGCATCTTTGCCCTGCTCTTTATCAGCCTGAGCCTAACCGCCTGTGACGATCTATTTTCTGATGAAAATACAGCCCCTAACGTGAGCTTTCAAGACCTCCAGGGGGTCCGTCATGAGCTCAATGACTTTAAGGATAAGGTGGTCCTAGTGAAATTCTGGACCACTGATTGCACCACCTGCATCGCGCAGATGCCGGATAATATCGCTTATCAAGAAGAGTACGGGCCGCAGGGCTTTGATGTGATTGCTATTGCACTTAAGCACGACCCCATCGAGTATGTACGTAACTTTACCGAAAGTCGCGAACTGCCCTTCATCGTGGCCAGTGATTCCGACGGAGAAATCGCCAAAGCTTTTGGCGATGTACGCATGACACCGACCGCCTTTCTGATCGATAAAAAGGGGCGAATCCTCAAACGCTATCTGGGCCTCTATGACACAGCTGCATTTAAAGAAACTGTAGAAAAGGCGCTCCGTGGTTAACCCATAAGACAGCGGGCGCAGTATCTGCTAGTCTAATTAGAGTTAATCACTTTGAGGCCTAGAAAAACAGTATTATGAGTACCCCTAATAACGCCCCTTATTCTGCTTCGCTCAAGGCAGAAATACTTTCCGAAGCTCTGCCCTATATTCGGCAGTTTCACGGCCGCACAGTCGTTGTTAAATATGGCGGCAATGCCATGACCGATGAGCAACTGCAACGCAGTTTTGCTCACGACGTCGTCCTGCTCAAACTGGTCGGACTCAAGCCTGTCGTAGTGCATGGGGGCGGCCCACAAATCAACGAAGCCTTGCGTCGCGTGGGCAAAGAGGGCACCTTTATCCAGGGCATGCGTGTCACCGATGCTGAAACCATGGAGGTTGTCGAGTGGGTACTCGGTGGGCAAGTCCAACAAGACATCGTGATGATGATCAACGAGGC
>Ga0079226_10001819_pt1 | contig 16396 bp, 14 predicted proteins | sample Poulit2014_FD_76345 | JGI IMG/M metagenome (GOLD analysis project Ga0079226, IMG submission 76345) | Agricultural soil microbial communities from Georgia to study Nitrogen management - Poultry litter 2014 | ecosystem: Environmental > Terrestrial > Soil > Agricultural land | place: USA: Georgia...
ACTTGAACAATCCTGACGTCGGATGACAAAGGAGGGGCTGATGGCCCTGTACGAGCTCCCGGATCTCGACTACGACTACGGCGCACTCGAGCCGCACATCTCGGGTCGGATCAACGAGCTGCATCACAGCAAGCATCACCAGAGCTACGTCAACGGTGCGAACACCACGATGGAGAAGCTCCAGGCGGCCCGTGAGGCCAACGACTTCTCCAACATCGTCGGGCTGGAGACCACCCTGGCGTTCAACCTGGCCGGACACGCCAACCACCTGGTGTGGTGGAAGATCCTGTCCCCGGACGGGGGCGACAAGCCGACCGGTGAGCTGGCGGCGGCCATCGACGACTCGTTCGGATCGTTCGACAAGTTCAAGGCCCAGTTCACCTCGGTGTGCACCACCATCCAGGGCAACGGTTGGGGTGCCCTCTCCTGGGACCCGGTCGGCAAGAAGCTGATCACGCAGCAGCTGCGCGATCACCACAACAACATGGCACTGCCGACTGTGCCGATCCTGATGGTCGACATGTGGGAGCACGCCTTCTACCTCGACTACCAGAACGTCAAGCCCGACTACGTCGCCGCACTGTGGAACGTTTTCAACTGGACGGAAGTTGCCCGCCGGTTCGAGAACGCCCGGTCCGGCGGCAACGGCCTGGCGCTGAGCTGAGCCGTACGCGGACAACACAGACGTGCGAGGGTCACCCGGCCGAGACGGGTGGACCCTCGCACGTGTCTCTGTGCGAGCGCCGTCCCGCCACGGGCGGACGGGCCGTCCGTGTGCTCAGCTCGGCGCACGGGAAGCGGCCTGGTTCGCGAGAGCATCGCGCGCGGACACGGTGCTGCCGCGGTGTCTGCGGCGCAACACCCATGCGGCGCACAGTGCCGCGGCCAGCATGGAGATCACGCCACCAGCGACCAGCGGTGCGCGACCGGTGAACACGTCCGCGAGCCACCCGGTCATGGGGCCGCCGAGTGGTTTTCCACCCATCATCACGAGCACGTACAGCCCCATGACCCGCCCCCGCATCTCAGTACTCGACGAGGTCTGCACGAATGCGTTCGCGGTGTTGAGGAACGTGATCGTGGCATAGCCCACCGGAACGAGTGCGACACCGAACGTGACATAGGTGGGCATGAACGCTGCGCCGAGTTCCAGCGCGCCCAGTGCCAACGCCGAGCCGAGCAGTAGCCGAAGTGTCGGCGCTACCTTCGACCCTCTGCGGGCGGCCATCATCGCGCCGGTGAACGTCCCCACGGCCAGCAGCGTGGACAGTAGCCCGTAACCATCGGCCCGGGTACCGAACACGTTTCCTGCCATGATCGCCAGTGATGCGAAGAAGGTGATACCGAACGAACTGACGAAGAAAATCAACACCATGACCGCGGAGAGGTCCGGGTGGTATCGGACGTAGTGCAGTCCCGCTCGTAACTGCCCCTTGGACCTGCTCGCGGGTTCGCCGCGATGCAGTTTATTCGGGTCCATCAGGGCGAGTCCGGTGATGACGCCGAGGATGCTCGCAGCATTGCCGAGGAACAGCCAGCCGGTGCCGACCCAGGTGATGACGTAGCCGGCGATCGCGGGACCACCGATCCGGGCCATGTTGAACACGGACGAATTCAGTGGCACGGCGTTGGCCACCTGCTCGGGACCGACCATTTCCTGGACGAACGACTGTCGGGTCGGAACCTCGAAGGCGCGCACCATCCCCAGCACGAGACACAGCAGATAGGCGTGCCACAGTCGCACCGCCCCGCTGACATCGAGCAGCCCCAGGGCGGCAGCCTGCACGGCCATCGCCACCTGGATGACGATGAGCAGTTTCCGTTTGTCCAGCCTGTCGGCGAGTACCCCGGCCGACAACGAGAACAGCGGGATCGGCAGAAACTGCAGTGACACCGCGATGCCGAGCGCGACCGGATCGTATCCACTGAGTTCCAACACCAGCCAGTCCTGGGCGACCCGCTGCATCCAGGTACCGATGTTGGAGATGACCTGCCCGGACAGGAACAGACGATAGTTACGGATCCGCAGCGAGGAGAACATGCTCGGGCGTTTCCCCGTGCGCTGGGACATTCGGTCAGCTTATCTCATCCGGTCCCACGAACTGCGACGATGGTTCGCGGTGGGTACCGTCGCGAGCGACGTCCTGCCGGACACGCTCGGTGATGCCCACTGCGAGAGGCCGCATGCGACCGTGTGAAACGGCCGATGTCGCACCACTGGCCGACGGCGTCCCAGCGCCGGGAAGGGTACTCTGCCCGTGTGGAGGAGTCGACGAAAACCGAACGACTACTACAGCTGGCGGCGCCGAAAGCGGTGCCGCCGCCGGAGTTGGGCAAGCGTTTGCTCGATGCCTGGCTCGTGGCTGTGAGCGGCACCGTTGCGTGGCTCGCCGCGTTCGTGGTTCTGCTCGTTCTCGGCGCCGGTGACGTGTGGATCTACACGGGGCTGAGCGGGGTTGTTGTCGGGCTGCTCGGCATGGGACTGATGTACTGGCAGCAGAGCGCGTCACGTCGCGGCACACGCGGCGCACAACGCGGCCTGTGACACGGACCGCGCCCCTGCTCCGCCACCCCACCGGGCCGGATCGGTGTGACCGTGCACCCTGCGGACGAGCCCTCGATGCCGACAATCATGATCCGCCGGGTCCGAACCGACCGGACGTCAGTACAGTACGGCACTGCTGCGGGCCTGTCTAGCAGAACAGGACCGTGGCTTCCGGTGAGTCGAGCAACGCGGCGATCAGGTAGCGATCGCACCACCGATCCGCCGCCCACGCCAACGCCCGTGCAAGTCCCTCGCTGGTATCCGCGGTATGCAGTCGTCCGTCGACCCACCAGGGCACCTGGTGTTCAACGTCGTCGGTCCGAACGACGAGTCGCTCGTGCATCACCACGCCGTGCCATCGGCACTCCTCCAACGCCAGCTCCAGGGTGGCGGCGGTCTCCACGACCGCGGGCAACTCACGCCACGGTAAATACTCCCCCACCGATTCGACACGGACCTCGGTCCGCTCGGTTGCCAACGGCAGATCCAGCAGCTCGGCGACGGATTCGGCACCCGACCAGTCGGAAACCGCCACCAACCGGGTCGCGGGCCACACCGCGACCAACCACGGGACATCCAGGACGACACACTCCGCAGCCGTCGCAGCCGTGCCCGACAGGGTGCGCACCCTGTCGACGACCGGAAGGTCGACGATCGCCACCCCCGCGGCCACGATCGCCTCGTGGGCACGCGTCGCCGTCGCGGGCGGAATCTCGCGCGTCGACTGCCCCAGCCGGAGCAACAGGTCGGCCGCGTCATCGGCGTCCGCGACGGTGAACCGTTCGCGCACCCCGGCTGCGGCAGCCGTACGTTCGTCCAGTCCCACCTCCGGCAGTGGGTCGTAGATACCGGCCAGTGACGTCGCTTCGGGCATGCGCCAGTCGAGCGGTACGTCCCCGGCCAACAGCGCGTTCCGCGCCACCCACCAACCGGTGTGCCCGCCGGGCTCGGTCAACGCCCGCCAGGTATCCGGTTCGCCGGCCAAGGCTCGCAGGACCTCCGGCCAGGCATCGTCGGCCACCAGGTCGAGATCCCGCACGGCCAACAGCCGATCAGGCGGCGTCCGTGTGCTGTGCCACCAATCCGCTTCGTCGGGCAACCCGTGATCGGGTTCGACAGGATCGTCATCGGCAACGACCGTGAAACCATCCAACACACCGAGGGCAGTCACCGTTGTTCTGTCGACACTGGAGGCGAATCCGTCGGCGAGCACGTCGAGTGGTGCGTCCTCACCGATCGCCGCCGGGTCCAGCAACTGGAGCACTTCCGCGTCCGGCAACACGAGTTCATCCGCACGACGCCAACCGGAACGCCCGGGCAGTGCGAGCCCTCCGAATCCGTTCGGTGCGGAATCGCCCGACTCGGCAACCAGCCGCAACACCGCGTACGCCAACAGCCGACCGTCCGCACCCGCCCGGACATCGGCCATGCTGGCTCGCACGGCCTCACCAACGACCGGCTCGGTCAACAGTTCCGCGGCACCGACCTCGCGGGCACCGAGCCGACGCAACAGCGGATGGTCGGCCTCGGCGTGCAGCAGGCGCAACCCCACAACCCCCGCGGCAACGAGAGTGTCCAGCGCCGGGGCGGCGACATCGGGGATCAGGCTGTTCCGCGGGCCGGCGACCGTCCGGCCGTCCGCCAACGGCACCGGTAACGCCCCCAAGTCGTCGACGGTCACCTCACGCGCATCGAGCAGCGCCAGCAACACGTCATAGCAGTCGTGCCACCAGGACACCGTGCGCTCGATACCGGACAGCTCGTCCACCACTGTGGCGATGTCAACTCGCCTCGCACCCAGCGGGACCAACGTCGCCACAGCGGCGTCGCCGCACATCGACGCGTCGAGCAGGCCGGGAACGATGTCGGTCAACAGTGTGACCAGTCGTGGCGAGGCCGGCGCGAGCACGCTCGCACCCGCCGGGCTCGTCACGGCCCCGTCGGCGCACGGCAGCCACGCACCGTCACGCAGCCGGGTGGCAAGCTCGTCACGCAGCGTCGCGTCCACCTCGGAGCGCGGCAATCCCGGAGGCGGCACAAGTGAGAGGCGGTACTCGTCGGGGACCCGTCGCAGCAACTCCACATACCCGTGTGCCGCGTCCCGCAATGCGGCGTTCAACCGGTCTCCCGGACGCACCCTGCGGCGGGACGGTTCGATCGGCAGCGACGCGATCAGTCGCACCGGCAACGACAACCACTCGTCGGTGGGTGTCGGCGCGTGCAACAGGTCGGCGGTCAGCGGTTCGGGGCGACCGGCGCCGTCGAGCGGGAGTGCCCAACGGTACCCGGATCCCGGGTCGGCATGTGTCAACCAGCGTTGGGATGCGCCGCCGGGACCGGACAACTCGACCACGTCGGCCCCCGTGACACTACGGCCCCACCGATCGCCGGCCATATCGATGGTGTCGAGTGCGGGGAACGCGAGCAGCACGTCCGGAACCTGATCGAGCAACCCGGCCAGCAGGGAGTCGCCGTCGATACCGTCCCGCAGCGGCAGCCGAACCTCGGTTGTGTACCCCCGGGGGACGGCGGGCTCCTCGGCAGCGACCGGCCACGGGAGCCGCAGCACCGGGACATCCTCCGTGCTGATTCCGAGTGCGTCTCGGGTTCGCGCCGCCGAGAACTCGACACCGCCGGAGAGGGACACGACCCTCGGCTGATCGGTCACCGCCAGTACTGCGGCGAAACCGACTCCGAACCGACCGAACGCCCCTTCCGGTTTGGCCGACGCCCGCAACGACGCCAGACCGGTGACGCCGGCGGCGTCCAACGCCGCACCCGTGTTGGCGACCCGCAGCTCACCATCGCGCAGCGTGACACGCAACGCGCCCTGGTCATCAGCAGCGGTCGCCGCATCCACCGCGTTCTGCGCCAGTTCTACCAGCAGCCGATCGCGGTACGCCCCCAACCGCAGGTCCTCTTCCGAGTTGGTGTCCTCCGTGCGGCGGGTCGGCGACTCCTGCCAACCGCGCAACACGGTGGCGCGCAGTGCTGCCGTACCGAAGGGGTCGGCGACTGGTGGATCAGCCGGACACGGACTCACTCGTGCTCTTGTCCGTTGCTGCTCGCTCGGAACCGGGATTCGCCGTGTCGAGTTGTGAGTCGTCGTACACGAGCTGTGCGATCGGTACTGCCGGGCTGCTGCTCACTGCCAGTTCCGAGTGCGCACCACAGCCGTACTCAGCGTGCACCACGTGCCCGTCGGCGGGTGAGATCTCGTTGCCACAGACACCGAACGCGGCACGTAGCGAACCGGCGAGCGCGAGATAGAAGCCGCAGGTCCCACAACTGGCCGGGGCGCTGCGGGCCATGTCCGAACGTGGCCCGAACTCGCCCCCGCTCCACCGCTGTGCGGCCTCACTGCGCCCCTCCCGGGACATGACCCGCTTCCTGCCGAGACCGATCTCCGTGGCCACCTCCTCGACGGCCGGGTCCTCGGACTGCAGATACGCAGGGGCAAGACGTTCGTCGTCGTACTCGGTCGGCAGCACATCCCCGACGCCGAGGTCACCGGGGCGGACGCGCCGTTCCCACGGCACCCACGGTGGCGCCGTCAGGGCATCCTCGCCCGGCAACAGCACGACCTCGCTGACCGTCACCGGTTCCTGCGGACCGACAGCGGCGACGACAACAGCCCACCGCCAGCCGCGGTAGCCGGACAGGTGCGCTTCGAACAGGTGACTCGCCGACACCGCGTCCTCGTGCCGGACGCCAGCATGATCACCGACAGTAGCCGCACCGGCTTCCGCGGCGGCGGCCTGCCGGGCGGTGTCGACAGCCCCCGCGAGACGCTCCCGCGTGGCACCGGAATCCTGAGTGAGCAGCAAAGTCATACGGTATCTATTGTGCAACACGTGGTCCCAGTAGCTCACCGGACCCGGGTGGTACTCGCCGGGCTCATGGCACTCGTCATCACCGCGGGCTGTTCGACGGGCACGCCCGATCCGACCACGACGACACACTCCGGCTCCGAGCCCGCGCGGCTGCGCGTACGGGTGCTCGATGTGCTCGAACACGACCCCGAAGCGTTCACGCAGGGTTTCGAACTGGCCGACGGCACGCTCTACGAAGGAACCGGGCAACGCGGCGAATCCGCGATCACCGCGGGACCACCGGGCGAGCCGCCGGACACTCGGGTGCAATTGCCGGACGAGTTGTTCGGGGAGGGCATCACGGTCGTCGACGACCACGTGTGGCAATTGACCTGGAAGGCGGGAATCGCCATCCGACGTGACCGCACCACACTCACGGAGACGGACAGGTCGCGATACTCCGGCGAGGGGTGGGGACTGTGCTACCAACCCGAGCGGGACCGACTTGTGATGAGCGACGGCAGCGCCACCCTGACATTCCGAGATCCGCAGTCGTTCACCGTGCTCGGCAGGACCACGGTTCGTAACAACGGGGAACCGGTGCAGCAACTCAACGAACTGGAGTGCGTGGCCGACACGGTGTACGCGAACGTGTGGCAAACGGACACGATCATGCGTGTCGAACCGGACTCCGGCCGTGTCAGCGCGACCATCGACGCGTCGGGCCTGTTGTCACCGAGCGAGCGTGGGCAAGCCGACGTGCTCAACGGGATCGCCGCTGCCGGATCCGGCGAATTCCTACTCACCGGCAAACACTGGCCGAACACGTACCGTGTACGGTTCGTCCCGAAAGACTCATGACCGACACCGCTGGTACCACCGCCACAACCCGGCCCGACACGTCCTAGCCGGATCTCCGGTGAAACAGTACAGTTTATCTCACTGCGGATCGTTGGCTCGTTACGGCACGATGGACATATGGGAGCACTCGTTGGGGCAGGATTGTGTCTATGAGGCGCAACGGCTCGGAGTCTGACCCTGGCGGCCATCATACCGGTCGCCAGGATGACAACTCCGCCCAACGCCCCCGAGTCAGCAGGCATGGAGGAACCACACAGCAGTCCTCCCAGCCCAGTACACCGCCGGACGATACGCAGCCGACCGCCGACGAGGCGCCGACCGGGCGGTTCCAGGCGCCGCCACCACCACGTCCTGGTGCCCGTCCGTACCCCCCACCGCCACCACCCGGCGATCACCACCCCGGTTACGAACGTTACGACGCGGCCGGCTACACCACAGGTGGCCCGCGGACAACAGCCGACTCCCAGGACTCCGAGCAACAGGGGGACGAGGAGCCGGACAACACCGGGACGGCCCGGCAGAGCCGCAACACGGGACAACGGATCCCCCGCAAAATGACCGTGACACGAGTCGCAGCGTTGCGCGGGCGGCAACTCAGCGGACAGGCAGTGGATGCGTTCCAACGGGCCGCGAAGGCCGATGGAGCGGACCGCTCGGGGCTGACCTCGCTGACCTACGCGGTCATGCTCAACTACGCCAGCGACGCGGCGATGGCCGTCGCACTGGCGAACACATTGTTCTTCGCGGCCACCACCGGCGAGAGCCGAGGTCGTGTCGCGCTCTACCTGGTGATCACGCTGGCACCGTTCGCGCTGGTGGCGCCGGTAATCGGGCCCACGCTCGACAAGATCCAACGAGGCCGTCGCGTGGCGATGTGTATCGCCTCGGCGGGTCAACTGTTGATGTGCGTCGTCATGGCGCTGCACTTCGACAGTTGGCTGCTCTATCCGGCGGCTCTCGGCAAGCTGGTGTTGTCGAAGTCGTTCATGGTGCTCAAGGCCGCCGTCACCCCGCGCGTCGTCCCACCGGGCATCACACTGTCGAAAACCAACGCGCGACTGACCGTGTTCGGGCTCGCCTCGGGAGGCGCGTTCGGGGCCGTTGCCAGTGGGTTCAACACGTTCACGGGGTCGGCGGGAGCGCTCTGGTTCACAGCGGCGATCTGCGGCTTCGGAGCTGTCCAGGCGATGCGTATCCCCTCCTGGGTGGAGGTCACCGAGGGGGAGGTCCCCGCTTCGCTCGGCGCGCACGAGGAGCGCAAGAAGGCCAAACGCCAGCCCATGGCCAAACACGTCGTCGTCGCGCTGTGGGGGAACGGCACGATCCGCGTACTGACCGGTTTCCTGATGTTGTTCGCCGCGTTCGCGGTGAAGGCCCAGACGGGTGGTCACAGCCCGTTCATGCAGCTCGTACTGCTCGGCCTGATCGGCGGTGCGGCCGGTGTCGGCGGCTTCATCGGCAACGCGATCGGATCACGACTGCAGTTCGGCAAACCCGACCAGGTCATTCTCGGCGCGGTCGTGTCCGTGGTGGTGGCCACAATCATCGCCACGGTCCTGTCGGGTGTGGCAACAGCGGCACTCGTGGGCCTGGTCGGCTCGGCGGGCAGCGCACTGGCCAAAATCAGTCTGGATGCGGTCATTCAACACGACATGCCGGAGGAGTCCCGCGCCTCCGCGTTCGGCCGCTCGGAGACCGTGCTGCAACTGTCGTGGTGTGCGGGTGGCGCGGTGGGCTTGCTGCTCCCCACAACATGGTGGATCGGTTTCCTCGTCGTGTCGATCCTGCTGGCCTGCGGGCTCGCCCAGACCTGGGTCGTACGCGGTGGTGGCACGATCATCCTGGGACTCGGCAGCAAACACAACGCACACCCGGCAGGCTGAGCACTGACGCGGTTACCCGGACCACTCGAGCAGGCGGGATACGCGGCAGACAATCCGTTGCTACTAGGCTACGGGCGTGCGCAAAGGTCGTCTGGGATTACTACTGGCTGGTGCCGCACTCGTCGTCAGCGGGTGCACCGCCCAAACAGCACCGCGAGTGTCGTTCTACGCCGACGGCGAATCGGTGCGGAGCGGACCGATGAGTTACTGCAACGCATTGGCCCAGGACTGCGTGAATCACGCCGACGTGGCTTCGTTGTCGGTGGGCAGTGGGAACCCGGTGCAGATCTCGCTTCCCGACTCGGTCGCCGAGACACCGTGGAAGGTGATCGTGGAGTATCGCACCGCCGACGGTGAGCAGCGCCAACAGGGTGAGGTATTCACCGGCGGGAACCAGTACGCCTACACAGCGAACCCTCCCGGTGCGAACAGTCAGGTCCTCGTGGTGGAGATCCAGCAGATCGGGGCGGCATACGCCACCAACAAGCAGGGAGAACCCCTCCTCGACCCCGAGGGAAACCCTCTGTTCCGGGTCCGCGGGGTATGGTCTCTGCAAGTGGAACCGCAGGACGCCTAGGGGTCCAGATCACGGGCGACCGCACGCATCACCTCGGCAATGCGCTTGGTGTTCTTGCGCTCCGGGTAACGCCCCTTGCGTAACTCCGGTTGCACGTTCCCTTCCAGCAGCTTGATCATGTCTTCGATGAGGCCCTGCAGTTCCTCTGCGGGCCGTCTGCGACCTTCCGAGACCGACGGTGGCGCATCGACGAGTGTCACCGACAGTGCCTGGGGACCACGTTTGCCGTCAACGATGCCGAACTCAACCCGCTGACCGCTCTTGAGCTTGGTGACGCCCTGCGGCAACGACGACTTGCGGATGTAGACGTCCTCGCCACCGTCTTGGGTGACGAAGCCGAACCCCTTCTCCGCATCGTACCATTTGACCTTGCCGGTCGGCACTACCCTCACCGTTCCTTCGATCCACTGCTGCCGCATGACAAACGCGTCCCGGGCGTACCCAGGACGCGCACACCCCCAATTCTAGCGGTCGTATCGCGCCTCCGTCCGGGTGGCGGTGCAAGACGGGCGGCCCATCGCCGCCCACCCTGGATGACAGGAGTGACGCACGACATGACACACCGGGTACACGGGCGCGGTGAACACGCACCACCCGTAAACTGGATGTCATGGGTACCGAGGTTCACCAACGGCAGACAATGCCGCAGCCGCCGAAGTCCGCACTCATGCGGACCGGTGTGGCGCTGTTCACTCTCGGACTGGCCGCGATCGTCGTGGTGTTCTTCCTGTTCGCTTTCGGCTTCAGCGAGTTGCCGGTGTGGTTAAGCCTCGCTGCGGGTGTCGCGACTCCGCTCGGTCTCCTACTGGGGCTTGCCGCGCTGGTCAGGGAGGCACGTAAACCAGCAAAAGCAGACAGTACCAATGGGCGGACCGGCGACGGATCCTGATCGGCCGGAGCGTCAGCCCGCTCCGCCCGGTCAAAGCCCGAGCAGTTCGATGGCCTGCTCCCGCATTTCCACTTTGCGGATCTTGCCGGTCACCGTCATCGGGAACTCCGTCACGGCGTGGACGTACCTGGGGATCTTGTAGTGCGCGAGTTTGCCGCTACTGAACTCACGTAGGTCCTCGGCTGTCAACTGTTGGGCCCCCTCGCGGAGCTGTACCCAGGCCATCAGTTCCTCACCGTACCGTTCGTCCGGAACCCCGATCACCTGCGCGTCAACGATGTCGGGATGAGTGTAGAGGAACTCCTCGATCTCGCGTGGGTAAATGTTCTCGCCACCGCGAATCACCATGTCCTTGATTCGACCGGTGATGCTGATGTAGCCGTGTTCGTCCATGGTGGCGAGGTCTCCGGTGTGGATCCACCGGGCCTCGTCGATCACCTCGGCGGTCTTGTCGGGTTGTTGCCAGTAGCCGAGCATGACGGAGTAGCCACGGGTGCAGAACTCCCCGGGTTCGCCGCGCGGCACGGTCAGACCGGTCGTCGGATCGATCACTTTCACCTCGAGGTGTGGCCCGACGGTTCCCACGGTCGTCACACGGCTCTCGACGGAGTCATCGGTACGAGTCTGGGTCGATACGGGAGATGTTTCGGTCATTCCGTAGCAGATGGACACCTCGGTCATACCCATGCGGTCGATGACCTGTTTCATCACTTCGACCGGACACGGTGAGCCTGCCATGATTCCGGTGCGCAGGCTGGACAGGTCGTAGGACTCGAAGTCCGGGTCACCGAGTTCGGCGATGAACATGGTGGGCACCCCGTACAGTGAGCTACAGTGTTCCTCCTGCACTGCTTGCAACGTGGCCCGGGATTCGAACGCGGGCGCGGGAATCACCATGCACGAGCCGTGAGTGGTCGCTGCCAGGTTCCCCATCACCATTCCGAAGCAGTGGTAGAAGGGAACCGGGATACAGATCCGATCCTGCTCGGTGTAACGGCAACGTTCACCAACGAAGAACCCGTTGTTGAGAATGTTGTGGTGACTCAACGTGGCTCCCTTGGGGAAGCCGGTGGTCCCCGACGTGTACTGGATGTTGATCGGGTCGTCCGGAGAGAGAACGCCGGCTGCTTCACGTAACCGGTCCGGGTCCCCCCTCCTCCCCGAATTCAACAGCCCGTGCCACTCACCGCTGTCGAGCAGCACGACGCTGGCGAGATCAGGGCAGCGGGGGCGAACCTCCTCGATCATGGCGGCGTAGTCGGAGTCCTTGAAACTGTCGGCCGCGACGAGCAGGGACACCCCGGCCTGGGTCAGTACGTACTCCAGCTCGTGGGAACGATAGGCCGGGTTGATGTTCACCAGGATCGCCCCGATCCTGGCGGTGGCGTACTGTGTGAGAGTCCATTCAGCACAATTCGGTGCCCAGATCCCCACCCGGTCCCCCTTGGAGATCCCCGCGTCGAGCAGGCCCAGCGCGAGCGCATCGACATCGGCTGCCAGTTCGTCGTAGGTCCAGCGTGCGCCCGCACCCTTGTCGACGAGCGCGTCCCGCGTGCCGAATCGGGCAACAATGCGGTCGAGATTGTCACCGATCGTGTCGCCGAGTAGCGGAATCTGTGATGTTCCGGATGCGTAGCTCGGCCGAGTGACATCCGCGGATGCGGTCGTGGCGGACAAGATGAAGCCTCCCGGTTCGCGGCCTGCGCTGCGTGCAGGGGGTGGGACCTCCGTATGAGACAGCAACAGTGTATGAAGTCACATCCGGTGTCGCCACTCGGAACCAACCGGGAGCGGCGGAATCGACTGTCACAGGAGTGGTTGCCACGGCAAGCCGGCGACCAGGCACTTACCTCCCGCGAACACGCCGCCGTCGACTCCCAACACCTTACCCCCGGCATACAGGTACGGTTGTTCGATCTCGGCAGGCGACACCCCGAGCTGGTCGGCGATGACACTGTGCCCGTGTACGATCCGTTGGCCGCCCAGTCGTGCGAGCATGCTGTCCGCGGCGTTCTCACCTTCCGCACCACGGAACGCGTAGCGGGTAGTGAGCCTGCGCCACACTTCCCACCACTGCGCAAGGTCGTCACTGTGCAGAATCTCGTGCACGGTGGAGTTGATCTCCTCGACCGTCTCTCCCCATTCGAGGTACTCCAGCGTGTCCGAGTGCAGCATGAGATGGTCCGCCGCGTGCGCCACTGCCGGGCGAGAAGTCAACCAGTCGAGATGTTCGGGGGTGAGCGCGTCCTGGTCGGACAGCTGCCCGCCGTTGGCCATCCAGCTGCGCGCGAAGTTACGGGGCACGCCGTCGGAGGGCACTGCGCACTCGCCGTAGTAGTACATCCCCAGTAACAGAATCTCGTGGTTGCCGAGCAACGTCTGCACCTGGCCGCCCGTCTCGTCGGCCTGCCGTTGCAACCGCATCGCGAGGTCGATCGCACCGATCCCGTCCGGACCGCGGTCGACGAAGTCTCCCAGGAACCACAAGTGCGCGTGGCCCGCGGCCCAGTCGCCATTGTCGTCAATGATCCCGCGGTCGCGCAGTTCGCCTGCCAGCTCCTCGCGGTGCCCGTGTACATCACCAACCACATAGGTGGCAGCCTCAGGGGCCCGTTCGTCACTCACAGCACGACCATATGCCCACCGCACAGCCAAACCACCGGCCCCCTCCGATCACCGCGCCAGTCGGCCGGTACCGAGCAACCCGAGCATCCGCGGCAGTAGCGACCGAGTCCTTCGGCAGCAGCCGGCACTGCTGACCGTGCGGCAACTCGTGGGGTACCGGTCACGATGCACCGGGGCAGCAACACACGCGCGGCATCGAGGCCCCGACGCCGTCACCGGTCGCATCACACCGCGGCATCGCACACCTCGGACATTCCTGGCAGATTTCCTGCCGGCGGATTCTTTCGGTGCACCCCCGAATCGGTTCGCTCGCCGGATCCGGCACTTCCGGGGTCCGACAGGTCCACCACGACGACTTTTATCCGACACAGCCGCCGTGTCAGTGCTGCCCCGCTGTGTTACGAATAATTCCTATAACACCCCTCCCCGCGGTGTATGGTGTACGTTATTTCGACATTTCCCCCCGGGATCCGACCAGCGCACCGGGTAGCGACCGTTCGAACCACCCACCGCCGGTATATGCCGACAGTGCTTCGGATCTCCTGGGCAGTCCGCCAGACACGGCAGATCGGACACGGTGGGGCAGACACGGTGAGACGGACAGGTGAGACGGACAGGTGAGACGGACAGGTGGGGCGGACACGGTGGGGCGAACCCCGCCCAGTGGGGCATTCGCATGATAAACACAATCTCCTCGACCGGCACCGGACACTGCGGTTCCGGCCGCGAGCAGAACTTCCCGGAATCTTCCGAATTTATTCGATCGGAATTCACAGAACCCATCGACGGAAAGGCACACTTCCGGAACACACTCCGCCGATGTCAGTGACAACACTATTCTTGCACGCCGAACGGATGGGTGGTCGAGCTGAGCAGGTCGGCAACCGAGTCGATGATCCGGGTGGGACGGTAGGGGTACGACTCGGCGGACTCTTTCGTAGCTATGCCGGACAGCACCAGGATCGTCTGCAACCCCGCTTCGATCCCCGAATGTATATCGGTGTCCATACGATCACCGATCATCAGGGTGTTCTCCGAGTGCGCACCCAGCGAGCGCAGCGCGGACCGCATCATCAGCGGATTCGGTTTACCGACGTAGTAGGGGTGTTTACCGGTGGCGCGTTCGATCAATGCCGCGATCGCGCCCGTCGCGGGCAACAGTCCCTCAGTACTCGGTCCGGTCGCGTCCGGATTCGTCGCGATGAACTTGGCCCCTTCGGAAATCATCCGGATCGCCTTGGTGATCGCGGTGAAACTGTAGGTGCGGGTCTCCCCGAGTACGACATAGTCGGGATCCCGGTCGGTGAGGACATATCCGACCTCGTGCAGTGCCGTGGTCAAACCCGCTTCGCCGAGCACGAACGCCGAACCGCCGGGTCGCTGTGAGCTCAGGAAGCGGGCAGTGGCCAGCGCCGAGGTCCAGATCGCGTTCTCGGGCACGTCCAATCCCGTATCCAGCAGCCGCGCCCGGAGGTCACGTGGTGTGTACGCGGAGTTGTTCGTGAGTACGAGGAACTGGTGTCCGTTCGCGCGCAGCTCTGCCAGCAACTCGTCCGCCCCGGGAACGAGATGCTCCTCCCGAACAAGCACTCCGTCCATGTCGGTGAGGTAGTTCCACGGTTGCCGCTGTTCCCGCTCTGTCATATCCCGCATCATACGGCCCGCCGGCCGTGCCGCACTCGTGTCACTACGCAGCGGAACAACCCCACTCGTGGATTCGCCGTGGTCGTCGCGGAACCGCCGGATTACGGTTGGGCCATGACGCAACATCTCGGCCCCCACGAAATCGGTGTCGGCACACAACGCCGCCCCGCTGGTTCGGGAGATTCGCTCGCCGCAGTCCGCAACACGGCCACCATCCGGGCCGGGGCTCCGGCGCGGCCCGACACAACCACCGGGACACGCCGATGACACACGAGCACCAGCACCCCACGACGCCGACTCCCCGGAGTGTCACTGTCCGGGTGCGGTTCTTTGCCTCGGCGCGCGCGGCCGCGGGCGCCGACAGCGAGCAACTGTCGCTCGCGGCGAACGCCTCCGTGGCTGACGCGGTACACGTACTGCGTGAGCGCTTTCCCGCCGAACTCGGACGCATCCTGACGGCCGCCAGCTTCCTGCTTGACGGTGTCGCAGTACGTGACCAGTCGACCACGCTTCCCCCGAGCGCCGAACTCGATGTGCTCCCACCGTTCGCCGGCGGGTGATGACGCTCGGGGCGCGCGGGCGCGATACACGCCCTGATGGGCGTCCGCCAGACGGGTGATCCAGGCCTCACGTAAACGTCATTGTTTCGAGCCGGACACAGAACGATAACGGCGCCATGACCTGCGAGAACGACGTCGTCGTTACCAATCAGTGATTGTTACAGTGATACAAATCACGTCGCGATAAATTTCCGATCAAGGAGTTTCTTCCGTACTGTTTGCCGTGGTTGGCCCCGACCGACCAAAGCAAGACCGGGATTCCGGAGCACCGAACCCTGCCCGACGGAATCCCGGAGTAATACCCCGAGCGAAAGAAAATCTCCGGGCAGGGACTTGAAGATGCGTTCTCGCGTGAATTTGTAGCGGGAACGTCAGTGGGTACCCGTGTGCCCACACGGACACGACCGCGCGGTTGTGCCGGTTACAGGTTCGATCCACGGACTTCCGGGATCGAGATTCAAGTGGGGTGCGGAGACGTGAGAACGAACGACAATGGCGTACCGAGGCAAACACCGCAAGTCTTCCACTGCTACCCGCAACATCGCTCGCGTCGCCGTCGCAGGCGCCGCGCTGGGCGCTCCGCTGGCGCTGGCCACGGTCCCCGCACAGGCCAGCAGCGTGAACTGGGACGCCGTCGCCCAGTGTGAGAGCGGCGGTAACTGGAGCACCAGCACCGGCAACGGCTACTACGGCGGCCTGCAGTTCAGCCCGCAGACCTGGCACGCGTACGGCGGCGAGGGCAACCCGGCCAACGCATCGCGCTCCGAGCAGATCGCTGTCGCCGAGAACGTGCTCGACGGACAGGGCATCGGTGCCTGGCCGGTCTGCGGCGCCAAGGCCGGCGCCAGCGGTGACTTCAACAACACCAACACCGGCGGTGCCGCGCAGCAGCAGGCCCCGCAGCAGCAGGCCCCGCAGCAGGCCACCCAGCAGCAGGCCACCCAGCAGCAGGCCCCGCAGCAACAGGCCCCGCAGCAGGCCACCCAGCAGCAGGCCCCGC
>Ga0079226_10001820_pt1 | contig 16390 bp, 15 predicted proteins | sample Poulit2014_FD_76345 | JGI IMG/M metagenome (GOLD analysis project Ga0079226, IMG submission 76345) | Agricultural soil microbial communities from Georgia to study Nitrogen management - Poultry litter 2014 | ecosystem: Environmental > Terrestrial > Soil > Agricultural land | place: USA: Georgia...
ATTTGGCTGTATCATTACTGACATTTACATAATAATGATTTATGGTGGATGGATAATGAATCACTTCTCCCTTTTTTAAATTATATTCCTTTTGATTTAAGTAAAATGTAATCTCACCTTCCAGCACATAATACATTTCCTCTCCCTCGTGGCTGGAAGTTTCACTTTTGTTCCCCGGATAAACAGTGATAATGTAATTATCAAGCTTTCTATCCTTGAACTCGCTAGATGCTCTCAAGAACTCCTGGTCTGAACGCTCGAGCTTAAAAGGTTCCATAGTATCCGGTGAAATTTTAAACTCCTCCGTATATTGAGGCGTAAAGAAAGATGTAATATGTACTCCCAGAGCTTCAGCAATCTTATTTAGCGATGTTATTGCCAGCGATGATTCCCCTCTTTCAACCTGCGAAAGAAAACTGACTGATAATCCTGTATCATCACTTAGCTGCTTTAATGTTTTCTTATTGTTCGTTCTTAGGTTTTTAATTTTTTCCGAAACTTCCTTCATGAATACATCCACCTTTTACAGTAATACTGTATTTTTTTACACTATAACATAATATAATTACACTTTAAAGAATTTTCGGATAATTATAGCGCTATTTTCCCTCTCTCGACCAATATATTATTGTCAATACTTCCCCAAACTTTACAAAGATACAATAAGGAAACAATTCAATCTCATCAAATTTTGTAACATAAACATGAAAACAAAATTATAAAAATATGAGGCTGGAGCATAAGCCCCCAGCCTCTTTAAACATAATTTGTTATACCTAATAAAATAAGTGAAATATCATTTAATTAAAGGGACAATCTAACTAATGTTTTGAAAAATTAAATCCTAAAAAATATTGAATAAAGGATGTTTTAAATTCAAAATACCATTTATAATTCGTATAACATTATAAAGATCGCGTAATATTTTTAACTTTTTTCTAATATTGCCTCTTTTTTAACTATAATGCGTTCTTCAGAATCAAAATCAAAAAAGTGGCATTTATTCATGTCAAATGCAAATTTAATTTTTTCTCCAGGATTTAAATTATTTCTTGCATTAATTTTTGAAATAAACTCTTGATTATTTAATGTTGAATAAATCATAACTTCTGAACCTAATAATTCACTTACGTTGACTTCTACTTCAAACGGAGTAGCAATTTCAGATTCAACAAATACAGCTTCTTCCCTCACATCTTCGGGACGTATGCCAAATTTTATAGGTTTATTGTCATACCCTTGCTCAATCAGCATTCTTTTTTTAGCTTCTGGAATCTTTATAATATTATCCCCAATTACAAGACCTCCATCTTCTATTTTCGCATTGAATACATTCATTGAAGGTGAACCAATAAATTGTGCCACAAATATATTGTCTGGAAAATCATATACTTCTTTAGGTGTACCAACTTGCATAATATCACCTTTATTTAATATAACAATCCTAGTAGCCATCGTTAACGCTTCGGTCTGGTCATGAGTAACATATATAGTTGTCGTTTTTAGTCTTTCGTGTAATTTACCGATTTCCGCACGCATCTGAACACGTAATTTAGCATCCAAGTTTGATAATGGTTCATCCATTAAAAAAACGCCAGCATCTCTAACGATTGCTCTTCCCAATGCTACACGCTGTCTCTGTCCACCTGAAAGAGCTTTAGGTTTCCTATCCAAGTAATCTGTAAGTCCTAATATTTCTGCCGCATTCTCTACTCTTTGTTGAATTTCAATTTTAGGGTGTTTTCTTAACTTTAATCCAAATGCCATATTATCATATACTGTCATGTGAGGATAAAGTGCATAGTTTTGAAAAACCATTGCGATATCTCTATTTTTAGGCTCAACATCATTCATCAATTTACCATCTATATAGAATTCACCTTCAGTTATTTCCTCGAGCCCTGCAATCATTCTTAAAGTCGTTGATTTACCACAGCCAGATGGCCCTACAAAAACCAAGAATTCACCATTATGAATTTCTAAATTTAAATCACTAACCACAGCTGGGCCATTATCATATGTTTTTTTAATATTTTTTAATTTCAGTTCTCCCATTGTTTCACTCCCAATCATCCTATTATTTAGTCAATGGTCATTATGGGCTTAAACTACAAGAAATATACTATATTTTTTCCTCGTAAAGCTTCGCTATATCAAATAAAAGGCTTTCTTTATTATGCTGCGAAATTAATTGAATACTTTGGTTCATTAAACCTGTTTGATATCCAGAAAGTAAAGATATCGCTGGGTGTCCCGTCATATTAAAAGGTTGAGTATATCGCACCATACAATCCTCAATACTTTCACTATTGTTCCAATTCTTTATTCTATCTAGTGTCGGGATTGTTATTGGCATTAAAGGCGTCAGTATCAAATCAACGCTATCAAATTCTTGATTTATCTTTTTTGTCCAGTAACTTTTTTTCAACAATGCTTCTAAATATGAATGAGCTTTAATGCTTCTACCTGCTTTAACTGTCTCAAAGAGATGATTATCATACTCATTTGAAAATTCATCAAATAACTTTTGGTGATGAAATGACGCTTCTGTAGTACCAATTATACGTGAAAAACTAACAATATCTGCAAAATAAGAGAGATCAATTTTTACGATTTGAACTCCAAGATCATTGAATTTATTGACGGATAACCGCATCATTTCATCTATTTTTTTATCTACATTCTCAGAAAAATATCCTAAATCTATACCAATCTTTACTTGATTTAGATTTTCATGGTTTGCTTTTTCCATTTTACTGCTTAGCTGAGTTGAGATTTTACTCAAGTCTTCCACACTATTTGCAATTACTCCTATATGATCAAGTGTATGAGACATAGGTGTAACACCATGCAATAATTCAGGATTGTAAGTGAGTTTGATACTAGGTACTCCGCAACATGCCGCTGGAATCCTGACTGAACCAGAAGTATCTGTACCAATGGCTGCTGTTACCAATCCTGCCGCTACTGATGCCGCTGACCCCCCACTTGATCCTCCTGCAGTGTATTTTCTATTTAAGGGATTAATGACATTACCATAATACGCATTCTCTGATGTTACACCAGTAGAAAACTCATGAAGATTATTTTTTCCAACGGTTATGGATCCTAACATTTCCAATATTTCAACAATTTTCGCATTTTTTTTAGCTACTTTTTTAACCGGCACTGCAGAACCATTTGTTGTTTTTGTTCCAATAATATCAATTGAGTCTTTATATGAGATAGGAATTCCAAATAATGCTTTGTCATTGGTTAAGTCTTGCATCTTTAAGTTGGTCGCTTGCCTTTCAGACCTCTTTTCCAAAACTGTTATAAAAGAATTAATGTTTTTATTGCTTTTAATGTTTCTTAAATGGTCGTCTAGAATTTCACTAGGTGTAAATTGTCTTCTTTCATATCCTTCAATTAAATTTTTAATTGTACGTCTCAAATTTAACTCCCTTCTAAAATCGAGCCATTAAACTAAAAACTATTGTTTCTTCATCTCAATATTATCAATGATATTTTTTAGTGAATCTTTAATAACAGAATTAGTAACTACTGCGATATAATCAGCTCCTAAAGACAGCGTTGTCATAACAGTATCATTATCGGATGCAACTATACCTATCTTCATACCTTTCTTTTTTCCTTTCTGGAACAACATCTCAACTAATTTTTTCATCTCATGGTGATTAGGAGAATCGTAGCCCATATCTACTGATAAGTCAGTAGTTCCTATAAACACAATATCTATTCCAGGCACATCAAGAATTTCATCAAAGTTTTCAACAGCCCTTTGAGTTTCTATTTGTATAGCAATAAACGAGTTGGCGTTTGTTTCTTCTAGTAATTCTCTCCCTTTTTTGAATCCATAGTTTGCTGATGGTATAGAATAAGAAACCCCTCTGTTACCAATTGGTGGGTACTTAGTTTTCTTCACTATTGCTTCTGCCTCTTTAGCATTGTTAACCATTGGTACTTGCACACCATGTGCTCCTTGATCAAATACTTTTTGAATTGCAGACTTATCATACGAAACTCTTACAATTGGGGTGATGTTTACCATTTTTGCCACTCTCACCATTTCTGATATTTCTGAATAACTGAAAGCACCATGTTCATCATCAATAATGATAAAATCATAACCTGAATAACCAATTATTTCGACTAAAGGAGCACAATAAAAACTAATAAAGCATCCAATTACGCTTTGGTTTTCGCTCAATTTATCCTTCATTAAATTTTTCATGTAAAAATCGCTCCTTAAGTAGTTACTAATTCAACTAAGATATCAGTTACTTCATTGGGTTTTTCCAGACTACTCAAATGACCGGCGCCTTCAATAATTTCCAGGGTACTTTCTGGTATTTCACTAACTATATACTCACTCATTTCTACTGGACATACAGTGTCTTCTTTACCGACAATAACTTTAGTCGGAACTTGAATATTGGGTAACTCGACTGTTAGATCTGGCCGTTGCATTAAAGCGTTCATTTGTTTTATCATGGCTTCTTTACCAATTTCATCAGACATTTTAATAATTGTAGACTTTAATGTTTCGTCACTATTGTTTTGACTTAACAGGTTTTTAATTAAATGATTTTCTGTTACCTCACGAAACCTTCCGGCTTCACTTAATGATATGAAATATTCCCAATTTGATATTTGTTCTTTTGTTGGCAAGTAAGGGTTTGTATCGAGTAAAGCCAGTTTTTTTATTCTTTCGGGGGATTGTTTCATAATTTCTATCGCAACCATCCCCCCCATAGACAAGCCTGCCAAGTTAAAATACTTTGGGGATTCTTTTAATACACTTTCAGCCATAGAACTAATGCTTGAACACTTGGATAAGTCTCCAATGAAAACATCAGTATAATTAGATAGAACTTTTTTTTGATCACTCCACATTCTCTCGTTGCATAAGGTACCTGGAAGTAGTACTATTGGATATATTCCATTTAGATACGAGTTAATTTTACTCATATAATCACTTTTCACCCATTTTTAACTTTGAAGCCATTTCCTTTTCAAGTTCGCTAAAGTTTTCAGGTGGAATCATTTTACCTTTTTTGTCTACGTTAAAATTATATTCTTCACCCTTTCTAACAACTTTCGGATCCCAAATAGGATCTGGCCTATCGAAAACATCGTGCTGTTCCAGTATGGAGAACACCCATGCATCTTCATCTGCTATATTTTCAAAGCCTCTGTACATATATGGTGGTAATGAAATCATATCCCATTCATCCAAAATAATTTCTCCCTCTACCTTTTCAGGAGTATTCCCCCAATAAAACCTCCATTTACCTGTTAACACAAAGAAAGTTTCAATGTACTCATGCGTATGATATGCTGGTCCGTTACCTTTTGGAGCTTTCACCATGCCGATTTGGAATCCGTGTGGTTCTGTAATAATGGGGTTGTAATTTTCATTTTCGCTGGCAGTATCACCAATTACTGCATAATTCAACCTATTATGCCCTGGGACGATGCTGTCAATAAACATAAGCGGGATTGCTTTGTTTTTGATTTTATCAAATCTTGAGACCCAATTATTTTCTAGTTCTTCTTGTGTATAGTTTGTTTTTTTATGTTCCATGATAAACCTCCAAATAAGATTATTTTTCGAGTCTTAATGCTGCTGATAATCTGTGGCCTTCCAGTCCTTCTATTTCTGATTGTTTAGTTGCGTGAGAAGCTAAATACTCGATTCCTTTTCCACTTATCTCCTGATAAGTTAAAATTTTAAGATAATTTCCCACCCAAAGTCCCCCTGTATATCTACCAGCTCTGTTAGTTGGAAGCGTGTGGTTGGTTCCTGACACTTTATCAGAAAATACCACTGAACTATTTTCGTTAATAAACAATGAACCATAGTTGTGGAAATTATTTTCTATTTCTTTGCTATTTTTCAAATGAAGATGTAAATGTTCACCTGCAATATCGTTTGAAATATCCACTGTTTCTTCTAAATTTTCAGCTACAATAACTTCCCCCATCTTCTCCCATGCTTCATGCGCTGGAGATTTTCCCGATAAATTTCCCAAAATTCCTTTGACTTGTTTTAAAGTTTCTTCAGCTTGTTGTTTTGATGTACTGATTAGAATTGCTCTGGCATTTGGATCATGTTCAGCTTGTGCCAAAAGATCCGATGCACATAATTTAGAATCGGAAAATTCATCGGATATAACAACCACTTCACTAGGTCCCGCTATCATATCAATACCGACCTCACCGAAAACTTGTCTTTTAGCTTCAGCTACAAATCTATTTCCCGGTCCCGCAATCACATCGACTTGTGGAATTGTTTCAGTACCATATGCCATTGCACCGATAGCTTGCGCCCCCCCAATCGCATAAATATCGGTCGCTCCAGAAAGTTTCAATCCATACAACACTGCTGGATGGATACTTCCTTTATAATTTGCTGGACTGCATACAACGATTCTTTTAGCACCTGCCACTTTAGCTGGTACTGTAACCATTGGCCCAGAAGAAAGTAGCGGAAATCTTCCTCCCGGTACATAAGCACCAATTTTTTCAACTGGTATGATTTTATGGCCCATTTTAATACCAGGGCCAAATTCCTGATCTAATGGGAGGAGACATTTAATTTGTGCTTCAGCAAATTTTGTTACTCTTTCAACGACTGTTTCAATGAGTTCTTTTTCTTTTTCACTTAATAATGAAATTGCTTCTTCTAGTTCATTGTCACTGACTAACAAAGATGTTCTATCGGATTTCCCGAATTTTTTTTCATATTCCTTTACCGCTGAATCACCTTCCATTTTAATGTCATTTAAAATTTTGGTGACAGTCGACTCTGTCTCTTTAGAAAAATCAATTTTTCTTTCAACCGATTTTTTTAAAAACTGCATAAATTCAACTCCACTCAATAATTATTTTATGGCACCTGCACTCATACCTTGTATAAATTGTTTTCTTACAAGAATCATAAATACAACAGTTGGAATCACATAAATCACGCCGGCCGCGGCCATTTCGTTCCAAATGACTCCACTCTCCCCGACAAAATACGATAACGCCACTGGTAATGTAACCGCTTTCTGATTAGTCAATATTAAGGCAAACATAAACTCATTCCAAACTATGACAAAACAGAAGACAGTTGCTGTTATTATACCTGGTTTAGCCATAGGTAATACAATATGCCAAATGACACCAAGTTTACCGGCCCCATCAATGGATGCTGCTTCTTCCATGCTTTTTGGAATACTATCCATAAAACCTTTAATCAGCCAAATTCCATAAGGTATTGTGTGACCAAGATTTACTATTATGAGTGCAACAGTCGTATCTAGAATCCCCCAATTTCTAAAAATCACAAAGAAAGGGATAACGTTGACTATTAGAGGAATGAATTGAGTCGCTAATATCGCAAACATTAATATCGCTTTCCCTGGTATTGCAAATCTTGAAATACTATATGCAGCTAATATACTAACCGGTAAAGTTATAAGCAGTGTAAAAAACACTACTATCAAACTATTCATGTAATAATTCCCGAAATCATATTGGGGACTGAATACAGCCTTAAAATTATCTAATGTAGGTTCGAATAGCAGACTTATCGAATATACATCTGAACCGGACTTAAAAGCTGTAAGCAGAATCCATAATATTGGAAAGAAGAGGAATGTCACAACTAACAGAACACAAATGAACTCTATGAAGGAAGATACTCTTTTTTTTACTGCCACTTCACTCCCATTAGTATTTTTCATTAATTCCATTCATCTCCTTTAACTAGTTTTCTCATGTATATCACTACAAATGCGACTGTAATAATTGCTAGGATATAACCTAATGCAGCTCCATAGCCCATTTCAAAGAATCTAAATGATGTAGTATACACCAAGAAGTTTAATACTTCTGTTGAATTTCCAGGACCACCACTGGTTAGCGTCACAATCGGGTCAAATTGTTTTAAGGCGAACATGGTCATTAAGATAGTCGCTACTATAACAATCGGTTGAATCATAGGTAATGTGATTTTAAAGAAGGCTTGTGGGCCGTTGGCACCATCTATCTTCGCAGCTTCATATACCTCTTTTGAAATTCCCATGATTCCACTAATAAACATGAGGGACATAAACGGCAACCATATCCAAACAGCCACTGAAATTAAAGCCATCATAGCCGTGGTTGGAGTTCCAAGCCAAACCATGTCACTTAACGGTGGTATTATAAACCCAATAATCTCGGTAAAAATACCATAATCCGGATTAAGCATGAACCTCCAAGAATAACCGACTAACGCTGGGCTAAGAGCAAACGGAATAATTAATATCGCTCTTAAGTATGATAGATATGGTTTATCTCTACTTAGTAACAATGCAACTAAAATCGCCAAAGTGATAGTAATAATAACTGTTGCAACAGTAAATATTAACGTCACCCAAAAACTGTTCCAAAACACTGGATCATTAAAAGCCCTAATATAGTTTTCAAGCCCGACAAAATCGCCCATTTCAATGCTCTTTTTCAAATCCCATTCATGTAAGCTGATCCAAAACGATCTAATTAATGGGAACAATGTAATCGTTCCCATAATTATTAATGCCGGCAATATTAGAACATACTTAAAATATTTATTAGCCATCGAGCTCCTCCCTTAGAAGTTTATTTGATTTACTCATAGTAACCTTCTTCTTCCAGTAGACTCTCGACATCAGATGCTGCTTTATCCAATGTTTCTTCAACATCACTTCCAACTGCCATATCAGATATAGCGGTGCTCAATATATCTGATATTTGTGGCCACTCTGGGATACTTGGCAAGGTTTTAGCGTTTTCGAAGCTATCTCCACCAATATTAAAGAGGTTATCTCCAAGTTCATTCAATTCTTCATCTCTAAGGTTTTCCTTTTGCACTATATCAGTTGAAAATTGTTCTTGCGGAACTTCTTCATTTAATGAATCCATAACTATGCTTTTTTCAAGTTCTGGCTCACTTAACCACTTCATAAATTCCCATGCTGCTTCTTTATTTTGAGAACTTTCCATCATCCCTAGAGGGAAAGTAGATACAGCCGATACTTTTTCTTTACCTTCCCATGAAGGTACGGTAGTAAATCCTACATTTCCTAAAACTTCTTCTATTCCATCTCCAGCATTAAAGTCTGAATATACCCACCACCAGCCAATCCACATCGCTGATCTCCCTTGTTTAAAGTGAGTACGTGCATCCTGTTCACCAAACTGGACGGAGCCTTCTGGAGCTAAACCACTTCTCAATAAATTGATATATCTTTCTGTAGCTTCTAGACCTTCATCACTATTGAATGTAGGCTTCATATTTTTATCAAAAAGATCACCGTTGTTACTCCACAAGTAAGAGCTCCACATATAAAGATTCTGTCCATTATTACCTGCTTGATAGTATGGTGTTATCGCAGACATATCAGTCTCAGAAGTAATTTTTTCTCCAACTTCTTCCATTTCTTCCCAAGTTTCCGGTGGTTCTAGACCCAAGTTTTCAAATATATCTTTTCTGTAAAACATGACCTGAGCATTCGCTCTCAGAGGGACGCTATATATTTGATCATTAAATGTTGATAATTCCACTGTTGAATCAGTAAATCTATCGAAAAAACCTTCCTCTGCATAGTCATCAAGAGGTTCTAGAAATTGTTGTATTGATGGTCCCATTACATCTAAATAGGTAACTAAATCGAACGTCGTTTCACCTGATATACCTTCAGTTGTAATTCTGTCAAGCAAATTATCATAAGGTATTCCTATGAATTCCACTTCAATGCCTGTTTCTTCAGTGAATTGCTCACTTCGAGCTTCCCAAGCGTTGAATTGTCCGATATTCCCCTCTGTAACTGCGATAGTCACTTTTTCTCCTTCAAGATTTTTGGCTTCACCCTCACTACCGTCTCCACCATTTTCATTAGCACAACCAACTAAAAGCAATCCCAAAACGATAAGCGTTAAAGAATAATACTTGATCCTCATTGTCCCAACCCCTTATTTTAATTTGGTAAATTCAACAATAATTAATCATGAAACGCCAGTGAAGTTGCCATCATCATATTCTGATTCATTTTCATCTTCAATTTTTTCATCCTCCATATATATTTGCCTCAGTACTTCCAGTCCATCGAAAAGCATCCATTCTTCCTGAATCTTTTCATTAATCACTTTATAATGATTAACTCCATTTATTTCAATAGCCTTACCACTAGGAGACCCAAAATACCCCAGTCCTCCATGAAGCCCTTGAATTCTCCATCTAACCGCAACATCCCAATCTTTGTCACTACCGCGTTTGTTGCAAGTGACACGTTCTACAATCACCTTTGCATTTGGGACAGAGGCAAAGAGATTTATAAACATCCCCTGAATCTCACTATGACCAACCATATCCTTATTACATACATAATGTAGTACTGCATTGTCATAATAGAAATTTTTCACTTCGTTGATCGATTTCCTTTGCCACAATCTATTGAACAGAGTTAGGATATAATCCCCAATTTCAAACCCTTCTTTTCTCGAGATATATTCTTTTGGCTGCAACCCTTCTTCTGCGGACTGTATTGCGTTAAATTGTAATGATGGGGCTAGATATTTTGTTTGTTTTGCCAACCTTTTGGCCACTTCTTTAGGGTCGAACCCCAATTGCTCTACAAGATGATAAGTATCCATAACCAACCATTCTTCATAAATTTTATTCTCATGTATTAAGCAGTCTGCGGTAGTTCTAAATACTACTTTTTTTCCTGTTGCAGGACCATAAAGAGTATCGCCTAAGTTCGTACCGACAGATTTACCTCTGTGGGAAGTGAAGAAACCGTCTTTATCATTTCCGGACCAGATAATACTCCAGCCAAGCCCAGTTCTATCAGGGAACGACTGTAATGTCTGGAGTGTTCCAGAAATAACTTCATGAACACCATGACTGTTTATTAAACCTCTGTGAATCTGAACACCATGGCTGTATGTGTCATAAATCAAACCAATATCTTTCTCTTTCCAAATTTGTCTAGTGATTCGAACAATATAATCAACAATATTGTCATACTCGCCATAACCATCCATAGATTGCTTCTTAAAATTTCTTTCAGGTATGTTTAAATAACCTTCATCGTCACGAGAATCGACCATATTTACATCATCCGCATCTGCATAAAACACCAGGTTAGAATAATTGTTCAAATTATCTTTAGCATTACTTTTGTTTGCGGGTGTATCATTATTTTTAACTGTATTATTTTTTTCCTCTGTCATTTAAAACCCTCACATTCACTTATTAATTTAAATTGAAAACGCCTAATTTCAGTTCAGACATTTCTTCCATTGAAAATCGAATACCTTCTTTTCCGATACCACTATTTTTGCGCCCTCCATATGGCATCTGATCCACTCTGAAAGTAGGAATATCATTAATGATAACCCCTCCCACTTCCAACTGCTCGAAAGCTTCAAAGGCCTGTTTTATCGATGTAGTATAGATTCCTGCTTGCAAACCATATTCAGAGTTATTCACTTTAGATATCGCTTCACTCAAATCCTCATACTGATCAATTGTTACGACGGGACCAAAAACTTCTTTACAGGACACTGATGCACTTGCGTCTACGTTGGTTAATATTGTCGGTTCAACGATTGAATTCTCTCGTTCTCCACCAACAAGGATTTGACTCGAATTATTTTCATTTATCCACTCCTCTACTCGTTTTGCTTCTTTTTTACTTATAAGTGATGTAACAATTGTTTCTTCTTCCTCCGGAGAACCTACTTTTATATCTCTACTCTGTAATTTTATCGAATCGAGAAACTGGTTATATAATTCTTTCTGAACATAGATTCTTTGCACTGAGATACAAGTTTGTCCCGAATAGCCAAAAGCACCTTCTAGACAACGCCTTGCAGTCTCTTCAATGTCCTCTACACTGTCTATAATTACTGCTGAATTAGACCCAAGTTCCAAAGTCACAGTTTTCAACCCGGCGTTAGCTCTGATTTTTTTGCCCACTTCTACACTACCTGTAAACGTAATCATCTTTATTTTTTCACTTTTAGTAAGTAATTCTCCGACTGGTGATCCAGTCCCGTATATTAAATTCAATGCCCCTTTGGGAAGTCCAGCTTTTTCGAATAGTTCTGCTGTCATAATTGCACTTAAAGGTGTTTGTGAGGCTGGTTTTAAAACTACTGTGTTCCCCATAGCAAAAGCAGGTCCTAATTTATGTGCGACTAAATTAAATGGGAAGTTGAAGGGAGTTATTGCTGCTATGACACCCACAGGCTCTTTTTTAGTGAAACCAAATTTTCCTTTCCCACTTTTAGCAGCGTCCATAGGAATAATTTCTCCCGCTATACTTTTGGCTTCACTAGCTGCAAAACTATAGGTTTCTATTGTTCTCTGAATTTCCTGCCTTGCGGATGTAATTGGCTTCGCGTTTTCCAATGATAGTATTTGAGCACAATCTTCAAAATTCGCATTGAAAATATTAACAACTTTTTCAAGAATTTCTGCTCTTTCTAATAATGTAAGTTGCTTCATCAAAATCGAAGCGTCTTCTGCGCTCTGTATGGCCTTTTCGACATTTTCATTGGTTGCTACCGGGATACTTGCTATTTTTTCCTCAGTGTAAGGAGACAACAAATCGAAATATTTTTTACCACCTATCCATTCACCATTAATAAAAAATTTTTGTTTTTTAACAGTCATTCTTTAGACCTCCTTTCTATCCCAATGAATGCGCTCTCATAAATTTCAAGTATCTTCTCTTCACTCAGTTTGTATGGGGTGTTTGCCAATAATCGAACTACCTTAGAAGCTTGTTCAGCAAGATTAGATAAATCTGATTGCTTTACATCCAATTTTTTTAATGACGTAGGCAATCCTAAATCTTCCAATAAAACATAAAGATAATTAACAATTGCATCCAATGCACCATAATTACTATTTTTCACATATTCTAGGTTGAGCAATTCTGCCACTCTTTTCATATCTTTAGTACAAGTTTTACCTATTACTTTAAAAACAAAAGGCATCAACAATGCGTTTGCTACACCATGTTCGATATGGTACTTCCCACCTAAAGGATATGCAAGAGCATGTACTGCTCCAACACCAGCGTTTGCCAAAGACGTACCTGCTAAAAGACTCACCCAGCTCATCTGAGTTCTTGCGTCCAAATCGTCACCATTATGTACTGCTTTCACAATACTTTCACCGAATAATTGCATTGCTTTCTCCGAATATATTCTTGTTTGCACTGAAGCATTAACAGAAATATAGGATTCTATAGCATGTGTAAATGCATCTATACCAGATGACGCAGTTACTCTTTGTGGGCATGTTAAAGTTAATTCCGGGTCAATAATTGCCATATCAGGCAATAAATTAGAACTTACTATCCCACGTTTAATTTCTTGCTTTTCATCACCAAAAATTGCATTTTTAGTCACCTCAGCTCCCGTGCCGGAAGTTGTTGGAAGTAGTATACATCCCATTGTTCTTTTCCCAATAACTCTTTCACCACTAAAATAATCCTCAACATTTTGCTTTCCATATAGTGCAGCACTTGCTTTGGCTATATCCATTGCGCTCCCACCACCAATTCCAATAACGATATCTGCATTTTAATCATTTACATTATCAAGAGCATTTTGTACGTCTTGGAAAGTTGGTTCCCCTGAAATTTCATTGAAAGTCTCTACTTTTACGCCAAGCGGATTTAACACATGAAACAACTTATCTACTAATCCAGCAAGCACTACTCCACGATCGCTAATAATAAAAACCTCTCGTACGCCTAAGTTTATAATTTCATCCTGTAATGTTTGTATGCTCCCATTTCCAAAACGAATAGTTCCCGGACTTTGAAAATCAGCATATTCAGTGACTTTATTTAATTCTATTTTAGTATTTTCAGTCATGTTATTCTCCTTTTTGAATGCGGATTCATAAATATCACCAAACTGTCCAACCGCCATCTACCATAACAGTATGTCCTGTTACCATATCTGATGCCCTAGAACTTAAATAAATTAATGCTCCAAATAAGTCTTCCTCTTTTGCTAATTTTCTTAGTGGTATTCTGCCTAAAACCTCATTTTTAAATGCTCTATCTTCAAACATTTTTCTAGTCATATCAGTTTCTATAAAAGTCGGGGCAATAGCATTAATATTTATGTTGTGTTCAGCCCATTCAATTGCTAATGCTTTTGTAAGTTGTGTCAACCCACCTTTACTTGTGGAGTAAGCAGCCCTATCAAAGTAGCCGACGAAAGCCATTTGAGAGGAGATATTTATGACTTTACCTCTTTTTTGATCCTTCATATATTTACCAACTGCTTGAGTCATAAAGAAAGTACTTTTTAAGTTTAAGTCCATTACTTTATCCCAATCATTAATCGTGAGTTCTTCAGAAGGTTTTGCGATATTTAGGCCAGCGTTATTTACAAGAATATCTATACTTCCAAATTGCTCATGTACTTCTTCTACAGCTTTTATAATTTTTGATGTCTCAGTCAAATCCATTGGCAATACATAAGCATTACCATCGAATTTTTCAATCTGTTCTTTAACTTCCTCCAAAAGATCAGTGTGCCTTGCAATAAGTGCGACATTTACACCATTTCTCGCTAATAAAAAGGCAAATTCTTTCCCGATTCCTTTCGTTGCTCCAGTAATAATGGCAGTTTTTCCGGATAAATCAAATATTGACCCCATTCCATATTTGTCCATTTCAACCCTCCCTATATATTAAGATGTAATATTATTTATACCTGTTGTCTTTCTTGTAATTAATTTAGAATCAATTATTATTCTATTGGAATCTTCTTTTTGATCCTCTCCCTTAATTTGAAGTATTAATTTTTCAAGAGCCATCACGGCCATCTTTCTTTTTTGTTGAGAAACGGTTGATAACCCAATATAAGGGTTACTAGCAATATCAATATCGTCGAAACCTATAATAGATATATCATATGGAATATGTCGGCCGCTCCTGGAAGCAGCGTCCATAATAGCAAGTGCCATTTGGTCAGTAGATGCAAAAAATGCTGTTGGAGCATCTACGTTCCTCATTAGATTCAATGAGAAATTAAATACTTTATCATAGGACAAAACATCTTGATAAACAATAGAGTCATCATATTCAAATCCTTTATTCCAAAGAGCTTCTTTATAACCTTCATACCTCTCTTGAAAAGTAGAGTACACTAACGGCCCTGAGATATAAGCGATTTTTTCGTGTTTCAGATCAAATAAGTAATCCATAGCTTGCATAGCGCCTTTTTTATTATCTACTGCAACAAATTTATCATTGTCTGATCCATAAGTTCTTCTATTGTAAGATATTATGGGGAAACCGCTTTCAAAGAAATCTATAATATTTTTATTATCCTTTCTTACAGAGGCAACTATAATACCATCCACTCTTTTACCAAGTAAGGTACTCATAGACTTATTAAAGCTTTCTTCATCGGTCTCAGAATCTATAATAATAACCTCGTAATCATATTTTTGAGCTTCCCTCAAAATAATATGAGCTGTCTCCGAATAAAAAGAGCTAGAAATATCCTCAACAATTAATCCTATTGTGTTTGTCTTTTTATTAGCTAGACTCCTTGCAATCTCATTAGGAGAAAATCCTAATTCTTTAATCGCCTCGTGTACTCTTTTTCTCGTTGTTTTCTTAACATAAGGATAATTATTCAATACTCTGGAAACTGTTGATTGTGAAACTTTAGCTAACTTGGCAACGTCGTAAGCACTCACAGATTTTTTCAAATTCAATTATCACCCTCTTGAAACCGAATCCAAAAAATTAAAAGAGTATCTTTAGTTCTATGAATCCGCATTCAATTATTATTTGATTTATACTTTATCATAATTTTCTAATTATTTCAATTACTTTTTTCACTCATTTGATTATATTAATGTTACATATTTTTAGAAACACCGATTATAAATTTAAGCTAGACACATAAAAAAGCGGGACCGTCAATAATTATGTGTAAATGAAGGCATCCCTTCTCTTGTAGTATTTGTTACTCGCTAAACATTTCAGTTAGTTCGGCCCGTGTTTGGTCGAAACCGATGTGACACCGTGTGGCAAACCGCTGGTTATATGCTTCGAATTGAGTAACGAGAAAACGATCAAGTGAGGCTTCGTTGGGGAACTGCTCCTTGCGTTTACTGTACCGCTTGATTCTCTTGTTGAATAACTCAATTAGGTTTGTGGAGTAAATGCTTCTTCTGATTGCTTCAGGGAAATCATAAAAAGTGAACAGATCCGGATTGTCTTTCAACGATTGCGTAACTTTGGCATAGGCCTTTTTCCACTTCTCTATAAACGTACCCAGAGCCTGCTCAGCATCTGCTTTGTCAGTGGCACGATACAAGGACTTCAGG
>Ga0079226_10001821_pt1 | contig 16388 bp, 13 predicted proteins | sample Poulit2014_FD_76345 | JGI IMG/M metagenome (GOLD analysis project Ga0079226, IMG submission 76345) | Agricultural soil microbial communities from Georgia to study Nitrogen management - Poultry litter 2014 | ecosystem: Environmental > Terrestrial > Soil > Agricultural land | place: USA: Georgia...
GATTGACGGTATGACAGCACAGAATGCATTGAACCATGTTAAGCGTCTGCTTAACAATCCGGAATTATTACTGATGGAGGGATAAGAGCATATGGTAGTTGGAGATTTTCCTATTGAAACTGAAACTGTAGTAGTTGGCGCCGGCCCGGGCGGATATGTTGCAGCAATCCGTGCAGCACAGCTTGGCCAGAAAGTGACGATTGTAGAGAAAGGCGATCTTGGTGGTGTATGTCTGAACGTCGGATGTATTCCTTCCAAAGCAATGATCTCTTCCTCGCACCGTTTCCATCAGGCTCAGCACTCTGAAGACATGGGTGTTGTGACTGAAGGCGTCAAACTGGACTTCTCAAAAGTGCAGTCATTCAAAGACAGCGTAGTCAAGAAGCTCGTTGGCGGGGTTGAAGGACTGCTCAAAGGCAACAAAGTGGAAATCGTGAAAGGCGAAGCGTACTTCGTCGACTCTAACAAGATGAAAGTCATGGATGAGAAGCAGTCCCAGACTTATGAATTCAAAAATGCAATTATCGCTACAGGTTCACGTCCGATTGAAATCCCAGGATTCAAATTCGGCAAGCGTGTGCTGGATTCCACAGGAGCACTTGCTCTTGAAGAGAAGCCTGAAAAACTTGTCGTAATCGGCGGCGGCTATATCGGCTCAGAGCTTGGTACAGCCTATGCAAACTTCGGCACTGAAGTGACTATCCTCGAAGGTGCGAAAGATATCCTCGGCGGTTTCGAAAAACAGATGACACAGGTTGTCAAAAAGAACCTCAAGAAAAAAGGCGTTACAGTTGAAACCGAAGCGATGGCACAATCTGCTGAGGAAACAGAAAATGGCGTCAAAGTCACTTATGAAGTCAAAGGTGAAACGAAAGAGCTAGAAGCGGACTATGTACTCGTTACTGTCGGACGCCGTCCGAACACAGATGAACTCGGTCTTGAAGAGCTTGGCATCAAGATGACTGACAACGGTCTCGTGGAAGTGGACAAACAATCCAGGACTTCCATCGACAACATCTTTGCTATTGGTGATATCGTTCCAGGCCTCCCACTTGCACATAAGGCGAGCTATGAAGCCAAAGTTGCAGCAGAAGCGATTTCCGGTGAAAAATCTGAAGTGGACTACCTCGGAATCCCGGCTGTATGCTTCACTGAACCGGAACTTGCCACTGTCGGCCATAATGAAGCCAGTGCCAAAGAGGCAGGATTCGAAGTCAAAACAGGTAAATTCCCGTTCGCAGCCAACGGCCGCGCACTGGGCCTCAATGAAACAGACGGCTTCGTCAAACTGGTTTCCCGCAAAGAAGACGGGCTTCTTATCGGTGCCCAGGTGGCAGGTACAGGAGCTTCAGATGTCATCGCCGAACTCGGCCTTGCTGTTGAGACTGGCATGACTGCAGAAGATATTTCCCTGACAATCCATGCGCATCCGACGCTGGGTGAAATTCCAATGGAGGCTGCAGATGTCCTCCTTGGCAAACCGGTACACACTATGTAATCGTAAAATCATAAATCAGGCGTCCTTTCATAAGGGCGCCTTTTATCATACAGGAGTGATGAATAGATGGCAGAAGAATACAGTTATCCAATCGATGTAGACTGGACGACCGAAGAAGTGATCGTTGTCGTTGAATTCTTTGAAGCAGTGGAAGCTGCATTCGATAAAGGGATAAACTCCCGTGTGCTCAAAGAAAGGTATAACAGTTTTAAAAATGTGGTCCCCTCCAAGGCGGAAGAGAAGACGATATTCCGTGACTTTAAACAAAGCAGCGGACTGGAGGCATACCAGGCTGTGAAGCAGCTGAAGGACATAGAGGATGACATGACGATAAAAGTCTGATCCGGCAGGCTGTAAAAATTACAGCCTGATTTTACATATCACACTATAAGGATTATTTTACCTGTTCATATTAGCTATGTTTGATTAAAATATGACCTGTAGGGTAATATTCAGTATGAAGGCATAAATATATGGAGGATAATATGGCTAAAAAACACTACACACAAACTGTAGAACCGGTCAGTCGGATAGCTGAAAGGATTTTTGGCTGGCTGGCATGGATAGCACTGCTTGCGATTACAGGTTTAATTCTATTCTTTTCTCTTGTAATGGTGAATGATCCTGCGTTCATCGAAACAGTCAGAATGCAGGTGCAGGATGCAATTGCGCAGCAGGGATCAGGCGATCTCTCACCTGATCAGATGACTGATGCAGTACTCAGCATGCTCAACAGTTCGTGGATGGCTGCACTCTACTTTGCAGTGCCTCTGATTATCGGGCTGTTTGGACTGCTTACGCTGAGACGGAGGATATTGGCCGGTTTCCTGCTGCTCATAGCAGGTGTGCTGACAGCACCGCTGGTATTTGCAGTCATTACAGGACTTATCCCGTTGTTCTTCGTCATTGCAGCCATTCTGCTCTTTGTCCGGAAGGACCGTGTCATCACACATGATGATGGCTATCCTGCCGGAGAGGAAAGGAGACGGGAACAATTTACGGAAGACCGCCGTACTCCTGAATCAGACAGGACAGCAGGCACTGCAGCGGAATCAGGTGCTGCCGGCTCACTGCGTGATGATGACCAAAATGATGTGAAAACGTATGAACGCAAGTCCCAAAACCGAGATCGTCAATCTGAGGAGGATGATCTCGAATCGACCCGTCAGTACCGTGCGATCGATGACGAGACTGAGAGTGAATACAGGGACCGGCAAAATGACGGTACAGCCGGTCTGTCAGCATATGATGACGAACGTTCTGAGCGCGGTGATGACCGTTATCTGGATGAAGACAATACCGGCCGGGAACCGGACCGCTATGTCGATAGTAACATTGATTCCCAGGAAGCCACGGAACCAGTGACGGAGGAAGAATATACGAGACGTGGCGGTACGGCTGGTTTCGATGATGAAGTCTCCGGTGATGACGGTGAAACTCTGAATGATACAGATGAAAAGCGCCGCAGTTCCCTGAAAAACAGTGAATATGATTATGATGCTTCACGTGAGAGAAGGAACAACCTCGACCGCCGCAACAACGAAGAATAGCATCATCAAAACAGCACCCAGCCTGAATCAGGCCGGGTGCTGTTTTACTGTTTGGGTTTTAAATATTCCAGGTATATCCTGCTCACGGTTTCCAGCTGTTGTTCAGTTGACAGGTTACCGTTCAGTTCGATGGTTGGATGACTTATCGCAAGTTTTTGTGTATAAATGCTGAAATTACTGAGTATCGGCAGCATTACTTTTTTGCAGCATCTCTCTGAATGCAGAGAACCATCTTCTCTTCCCATATCGATCAGTTCCATGAAATGGTCTGTAATCCGTCTGCGTGCGTTGAGGTAGGGGAGCATGTTATCCAGCGGCTCCAATGCATTGTCTGCATACACCAGAAAAGCGTCATTGAATTTGGATTTTTTTGCTCCGGGGTGATTTTTTGACTCTTTCATATATTCAAAGCAGTCTTCAAGCTTTTCGTATGCTGTACGGCGGGGCTGGTCCAGTATATTTTTGAAAGCATCTGCTTCTGATTCCATTATTGAAGTTGCCACTGCTAAAATCAGCTGCTTCTTTTTAGGGAAGTACCGGAATAACGTGGCGATTCCAATACCTTCAGCATCGGCAATATCCTGCATATGCACTGCGTTGAACCCCTGTTTTACAAAAAGTTCTTCTGCAGTCCTGATTATGCCGGAACGACGACGCTCTTTATTAGCTTCGCGTAATCCCATTCTGCTGTCTCCTTTTAATAATTTATAATCATTATAATATAAAATTGCTGAATTATATATCAAAATCATATATTTTTTGCGGGTTTTATGTAAGCGGTGCCAAATTCGGCGCAGTGATTGCTCATCCTCTGCCAGAGGTAATTCCATATTTAAAAGATTCTAAAGATTTTAAATAAAGACCTAGGATAATTTTGAATTATCTGCTAATATACTCTTTATAGTTTCAAGCGCAACTGAATGAACTGTTGTCCAGAGAGGGAGGGTCTGTAATGAACGCTGTAGCCAGATTCAGCCAGTTTGTGGGAAATACTTTCGCAGTCTGGGTGATTTTATTTGCGGTAATATCGTTTTTATTCCCCGGAGGATTTACATGGATTGGTGCCTACATCAATCTGCTTCTCGGTATCATAATGTTCGGTATGGGGCTTACATTGAAGCCCGGGGATTTCAAAAGGGTATTGAATGCTCCGAAAATCGTCTTTATCGTGGTCATTGCCCAATATACGATCATGCCGGTCATCGCGCTGGGGCTCGTCATGCTGTTCCAGCTTCCGCCTGAAATTGCGGTAGGTGTAATCCTGGTCGGGTGCGCACCGGGAGGGACGTCTTCCAATGTCATGACATATCTTGCGAAAGGGAATACGGCACTGTCCGTCACAGCCACGGCGTTATCCACTGTACTCGCCCCGGTACTGACTCCGGCGCTCACACTGCTGCTTGCCAGTGCGTGGCTGCCAGTATCTTTCATGGATCTGTTCGTATCCATCGTCCAGATCGTCCTGGTCCCGGTCATTTTGGGACTTGTCGTGAGATACCTTGCAGGTGACCGCATTGAAAAAGGCATCGCAGTATTGCCGCTCGTATCGGTGATCGGCATCGTCGGTGTTGTCGCAGCAGTGGTTTCAGCGAATACTGAAGCAATCGTCCAATCCGGGCTTCTCATATTCCTGGTTGTCATACTGCATAATATGGTCGGGTATACCGTCGGATTCCTGGCTGGGAGAGTATCCGGTCTGAAACTCGCGGATCAGAAAGCGACTTCGATAGAAGTCGGCATGCAGAACTCCGGTCTGGCCGCTGCTTTGTCAGCCGCACATTTCTCACCGCTGTCCGCAGTACCGGCGGCACTGTTCAGTGTCTGGCATAATATTTCAGGTTCGCTGATTGCTACCTGGATGAGTAAGAAGACTGACGCCAGTGAAGGGGCTGAAGCGGTACAGGAGCCGAAAACGGACAGACTGCGCGCATAAAAAGAGATGAAGGTAAATGAAAGGTGGTCCACAGTATGTCTACTGAGGGAAAAACAAAAAAAGATCTACGTATCAAAAGTCATGTCTATACTGAAAGCAATGTGAAAGCACCGAACCGGGCGATGCTCCGGGCGGTCGGATTGACCGATGAAAGTTTTACAAAACCGCAGATCGGCGTTGCGAGTACATGGGCGGATGTGACGCCCTGCAACATACATCTGAACGACCTTGCACTTGAAGCCAAGAAAGGGGCACAGGAGGCAGGCGGTGTGCCGCTTCAGTTCAATACGATCACAGTATCTGATGGAATCTCCATGGGGACGCAGGGGATGCGCTATTCACTGCCGTCCCGTGATCTGATAGCCGATTCCATCGAGACGGTCGTCGGTGCGGAAAACCTCGACGGACTTGTTGCCATCGGAGCATGCGACAAGAACATACCTGGCTGTGCAATTGCGATTGCGAATGCTGAAGTGCCTGCTGTATTTGCCTACGGCGGCACCATCGCCCCGGGGAATCTGCGTGGTACGGACATCGATCTGGTTTCTGTTTTTGAAGGTGTCGGAAAACACAATAACGGCGATATCGATGACAAAGAGCTCAATGCCATAGAATGCAGCGCCTGTCCGGGAGCCGGTGCATGCGGCGGAATGTATACCGCGAATACCATGGCTTCCGCGATGGAGGCGATGGGGATGAGCCTGCCCGGCAGTGCCTCTAATCCTGCTGAATCAAAAGCGAAAGCCGAAGATATAAAAGCAGCCGGTGAAGCGGTATACAATCTGCTTGAGAAGGAAATATATCCAAAAGATATCATGACAAAAGAAGCGTTTGAAAACGCAATTACTGTCGTCATGGCACTTGGCGGTTCAACGAACGCCATCCTCCACATCCTTGCGATTGCACATGCAGCTGAAGTGGATGTCACAATTGACGACTTCAACCGACTGCAGGAAAGTGTCCCGCATCTGGCAGACCTGAAGCCGAGCGGACGCTATGTAATGCAGGATCTGTATAAGGTAGGCGGTGTACAGGGTGTCATGAAAATGCTTCACAGGGAAGGATACATCCACGGCGGCTGCATGACTGTTACAGGCAGGACAGTTGCCGAGAACCTGGCGGAAGTGGATGATCTTGAAGAGGGGCAGGATGTCATCATGCCCCTCCATAATCCGAAACGTGCAGACGGACCGCTGATTGTACTGAAAGGGAATCTGTCACCGACAGGAGCAGTGGCGAAAGTTTCCGGCGTCAAAGTGAAACATCACCAGGGGCCGGCGCGGGTTTTCGATAATGAAAAAGATGCGACGGATGCAGTACTCAACAATGAAATCAAGGAAGGGGACGTACTTGTCATCCGCTATGTCGGACCGAAGGGCGGACCGGGGATGCCTGAGATGCTTTCCGTATCCAGCCTGCTCGTCGGCAAAGGTATGGGCGAGAAGGTGGCACTTCTGACGGACGGACGGTTCTCCGGTGGGACACATGGACTGGTAGTGGGGCACATTTCACCTGAAGCCCAGGCCGGCGGACCAATTGCCTTCCTCCGTGAAGGCGACCTCGTCACTGTGGATTCCGATAAAAAGGAAATATCATTCGATGTAACTGATGAGGAGATTGAGAGACGTAGAAACGAATGGACAGCACCTGAACTCTACAAAAAAGGTGTACTGGGGAAATATGCACATAATGTGACATGCTCATCCCAGGGTGCTGTTACCGATTTCCTTACAAAATAAAGCTTGCTGGGAACCTCTCCGGAATTTTCCGGAGAGTTTTTCTTTTGAAGGCAAAAAAATTTAAAAAAATCGTTTTTTTCTAAACATTGATATGTAGGCAATGTAAGCGATAACAAAATCAGAAATATCAGACGATTTAAAATAATTTAATATTTAGGTGTTGATTTCTTATTCCAAACGTTATAAGATTACTTTCAATATCACATATCAGAAATGTCTGATATCTTTTCGGACACACATAAAGGAAAACGACGAAGGGACCTTATGATTGCACGTGACATTTACCAGAGACCCGGGAGCTGCTGGAACCCGGGAATGTCAGAATCATGACTCTCGACCCTGAGTGCCGGACTGAAAGATGAGTTCATCGAATAGGCCGAGCCGGGTGCAGGACACCCGTTACCAAAAAGGACTGCCGGCGGCAGTCCTGGAGGCATCCACCGCAAGGTGAATGCAGATTTGGGTGGTACCGTGAAAAAGGGCTCTTTTCTCCCCATGCTGATACTTATTTCAAAATAGGTGTCTTCAGGGAGGAAAGAGTCTTTTTTTATTCCAAAGCTTTCACAGGAACCTTTCCGGTGTGAAATACAAGGAGGTAAGTGGTAATGGGAACTCAGACAAAGAGTGAAATGAAAATTGAAGCGCAGGAGCAGAAGCTGAGAACGGGCGCAGACCTGTTCATTGAGTCGCTGGTTGAACTGGATGTTGATACAGTATTCGGTTACCCGGGTGGTGCTGTCCTTCCGATCTACGATGCCCTGCACCGTGCGGAAGCACCCTTCCAGCACATATTGTGCAGACATGAGCAGGGGCTCATCCATGCAGCAGAAGGATACGCAAGGGTTACAGGTAAGCCGGGCGTCGTCATTGCCACTTCCGGGCCGGGGGCGACCAACCTGGTCACAGGTATTACAGATGCGATGATGGATTCGCTGCCGGTGGTTGTCTTTACCGGTCAGGTATCGACGGCAGTCATCGGTTCTGATGCTTTCCAGGAAGCGGATGTCATCGGGGTGACGACACCGATCACGAAACATAACTATCAGGTGACGGATCTCAAGGAGCTTCCACGGATCATAAACGCAGCATTCCATATCGCGACAACGGGGAGACCCGGCCCGGTGGTTGTGGATATACCGAAAAACATAGCACAGGAAATCTCCGGTGAAACTTTCAGCAGCGATTTCCATCTGCCGGGCTATCAGCCGACCTACAGTCCGAACCCGCTGCAAATCAGAAGGCTGGCTGATGCACTTGCATCGGCGAAACGTCCGGTCCTGCTGGCCGGAGCCGGCGTACATTTTGCCGGAGCCGACGGCGAACTGCTCGAATTTGCAGAAAAGCACAGCCTGCCGGTAACAACCACGCTGCTTGGAATCGGCAGCTTCCCCGGAGGCCATAAACAGGCACTCGGCATGGGAGGCATGCATGGATCGTATGCTGCCAATATGGCAATCTATGAAGCGGATCTGCTCATCAATATCGGAGCAAGATTCGACGACCGTCTGACCGGCGCACTACAGCATTTTGCTCCGGAGGCGAAAGTCGCCCATATCGATATCGATCCGGCCGAGATTGGTAAAAATGTCGAAACGGACATACCCGTGGTCGGAGATGCGAAAGAGGCACTTCAGGGATTGCTTGAAACGCACATTGAAAAAACGGACTGTACGGAGTGGTACAGTCGTGTGATGGATAATAAAGAAAGCAGCCCATTCTGGTTCGAACGTTCGGATGAACTGATCTCACCGCAGTGGCTGATTGAGGAGCTGTATCGTGAAACAGACGGCCAGGCCATCATTACAACGGACGTCGGACAGCATCAGATGTGGGCGGCGCAGTTCTATCAGTTCAACGAGCCACATAAATGGGTGACTTCGGGCGGACTGGGAACGATGGGGTTCGGCTTGCCGGCAGCCATCGGTGCTCAGCTCGGCCGTCCCCGGGAGACGGTGGTCTCTATTGTCGGAGATGGTGGGTTCCAGATGACGATGCAGGAACTTGCGGTCATCAAACAGCACCGGTTGCCGATCAAAGTGATTATCGTCAACAATGAAGCGCTTGGTATGGTGAGGCAGTGGCAGGAGAAGTTTTATGAAGAACGGTATTCCTCATCACTGATGACTGAAAATCCGGATTTCGTCAAACTGGCTGAAGGATTCGGTATCAGAGGGATAAGGGTGTCGAATGAAACGGAAGTCCCGGCAGTAATGAAGGATGTCTTCTCTTATGATGGACCGGTGCTGGTGGACGCCAGGGTGCAGAAATTGGATAAGGTATTCCCGATGGTTGCACCGGGCAAAGGAAACCACGAAATGCTGGGGGTGAGAAGATGCAGCGAATAATCACGGCCACAGTCCAGAACTCAAGCGGTGTCCTGAACAGGGTTACAGGGATGCTGTCCAAGAGGGCATTCAACATCGAGAGCATCACAGTCGGCACTTCCGAAACACCAGGCATTTCCAAAATGACCTTTGTCGTGGAAGTGCCGGACGAGAACAAGATCGAACAGCTGACAAAACAGCTGAACAAACAAATTGATGTACTGAAGGTCAATGACATCACTGATCATTCGATCGTTGCCAGGGAGCTTGCACTGATAAAGGTAGGGAGTACAAGCGCAACACGCTCTGAAATACAGGGCATCATCGAACCTTTCCGGGCAAGGGTGCTCGACATCTCCCGGGACAGCATGATTATCGAGGTGACCGGTAAAACGGACAAGATAGATGCATTGGCGGACCTGCTCCGGCCATACGGCATCATTGAACTCAAGCGGACAGGGGTTACTGCTTTCCGACGGGGGAAGCAGCCCGCCAGACAGGTCCAGGACTTCAGCACATTAAGCATCTGAGCGGGAAAAAAACGGAACAATCATATGGAAGATATTAAAAACTAAACTTAAAAATTGGAAGGAAGATTATAATGACACAAGTATTCTATGACAAAGACATCAACAAAGCGGCACTCGAGGGTAAAAAAGTAGCTATCGTCGGCTACGGTTCGCAGGGACATGCCCATGCACAGAACCTCCGGGACAGTGGATATGAAGTTGTTGTCGGGCTCCGTCCGGGTAAATCACAGGAGAAGGCAAAGGAAGATGGGTTTGAAACAAAAGCGGTAGCTGAGGCAGTGGCTGAAGCGGATGTCACCATGGTGCTGCTGCCGGATGAAAATCAGCCGAAAGTATACGAAGACAGTATCAAAGATAACTTGAAATCAGGCAGTGCCCTTGCATTCGCCCACGGCTTCAATATCCATTTCAGCCAGGTTGTCCCAAGAGAGGATATCGACGTATTCCTTGTCGCACCGAAAGGACCGGGACACCTTGTACGCAGAACCTATGAAGAGGAAGCAGGCGTTCCCGCACTGTATGGTGTGTTCCAGGACGTGACAGGTAATGCGACTGACGTGGCGATGGCCTATGCAGCCGGAATCGGAGCAGCGAGAGCCGGTGTGCTTGAAACTTCCTTCCAGGAAGAGACGGAAACGGATCTATTCGGGGAACAGGCGGTACTCTGCGGCGGACTCACAAGCCTTGTCAAAGCCGGGTTTGAAACACTTACAGATGCAGGTTACCAGCCGGAAGTCGCTTATTTCGAATGTCTCCATGAGATGAAGCTCATCGTGGACCTCATGTATGAAGGCGGAATGGAAAACATGCGCTACTCCATCTCTGATACAGCGCAGTGGGGGGATTTCGTTTCCGGACCGCGTGTAGTCAATGACGAAACAAAAGCGCGCATGAAAGAGGTGCTTTCGGAAATCCAGAGCGGCGAATTCGCCAAAGGCTGGATTCTTGAAAACAAGGCGGGACGTCCTCAGTATAATGCAATCAACAATAAGGAATATCAGCATCCAATCACAAAAGTAGGTCAGGACCTGCGCGAATTGATGCCATTTGTCAAACAGCCGGTCAGTGACAAAAAGAAAGAAGGGAATGTTCATGTCACGAATTAGGATCTTTGATACTACACTCCGGGACGGTGAACAGTCCCCGGGTGTCAACCTGAATAAGATGGAGAAACTTGAAATTGCAAAACAGCTGGAAAAGCTGGGAGTGGATGTCATGGAAGCCGGTTTTCCAGCAGCTTCAGAAGGTGATTTCCAGGCGGTGAAACTGATCGCCGATACTATAAAGGATGTATCGGTGACAGCACTCGCCCGTACGAGGAAAGAAGATATCGACCGTGCATGGGAAGCATTGAAAAACACACCAAACCCAAGGATCCACATCTTCCTGGCGACATCTCCGATCCATATGGAATACAAGCTGAAGATGACACCTGAAGAGGTGATAAAGCAGTCTGTTGATATGGTCAGATATGCACGGGAAAGATTCACTGAGGTGGAATGGTCTGCAGAGGATGCCACCCGTTCCGACTGGGATTTCATGGCGAGCATCATCGAACAGGTCATTGATGCCGGTGCTACGGTGATCAATCTGCCGGATACGGTAGGATATTCTACACCGGATGAATACGGCAGGATGTTTAAGTATATGAAGGAGAATGTGCCCAACATCGAAAAGGCGGATCTATCCTGCCATTGTCACAACGACCTTGGCCTGGCGGCGGCAAATACGATGGCGGCCATTGAAAATGGTGCTACGCAGGTCGAGGGGACCGTCAACGGGATTGGCGAGCGTGCCGGCAACGTTGCGCTGGAAGAAGTGGCAGTGGGACTCCATATACGCGCCGACCGTTACAACTATGAAACAGGTCTCAAACTCGATGAAATCAAAAGGACAAGCGATCTTATCGCCAAACTTTCAGGCATGTATGTTCAGGCGAACAAGGCGATTATCGGACGCAATGCATATGCACATGAAGCCGGCATCCATCAGGACGGCGTTCTGAAAAATGCAGAAACCTATGAAATCATCACACCGGAACTCGTCGGTGTATCATCGAATACACTGTTCATGGGAAAACATTCCGGAAAGCATGCGTTCAAGGATAAAGTCAAAGAGTTCGGCGTCGAAATGACGGATGAAGAAGTGAAGAGCACCTTCAAACGTTTCAAAGAGCTTACCGACCATAAACGGGAAGTAACGGATGATGATATTTATACTCTGATCATGGAAACAAAGACAGCACATTCAGCAGTGAACAAATACAGTCTGGAAAACTTCCAGGTGAACTACGGTACGGCAAACATTACCACAGCGACTGTTTCACTCAGTACACCTGCGGGCGAGACGGTGCAGACAGCGGCGACGGGTAACGGCAGTGTCGAAGCGCTGTATAAGACGATACAGGAACTCATTGATGCAGAACTCAAGCTGCTCGACTACCAGCTCAACTCCGTAGGCGGCGGTAAGGACGCACTTGCAGAATCCCACGTACAGCTCCTGGTAAACGGCGAGACGACCAACGGGCGCGGAACTGCACAGGATGTCATCGAGGCATCTGCCAATGCCTACATCAATGCAGTCAACAGATATCTCATAACAGCACAGGCATCTAAAGAAAAGGAAACAGTCAACGGATAAAATTTTAGAATGGAGGGGTTCAGATGAAAAAGCAGATTATAATGTTGCCGGGCGACGGCGTCGGAAAAGAAATAATGGAAAGTGCCAGAGCAGTGCTCAATGCTGTGGCGGGTGAGCATCATCATGAATTCATCTTCCATGAACATGCGATCGGCGGAAGTGCAGTCGACCGGTACGGCACACCGCTGCCTGAAGATACTGTAAAGGCATGCAGCAGTGCGGACGCCGTGCTGCTCGGCGCAGTCGGAGGTCCAAAATGGGATCATGTGGAAGCGTCGAAAAGGCCTGAAAGAGGGTTGCTCGGAATACGCAGTTCGCTGGGGCTCTTTGCAAATCTGCGTCCCGTGACGGGCTTCAGTTCCCTCGTACATTCCTCTCCATTAAAAACTGAAATCGTTGACGGCTGCGACATCCTGATTGTACGCGAACTGACCGGCGGACTTTATTTCGGTACGCCAAGCGAAAGAAGGGAAGGCGGCCGGACGGTCGTAGATACACTCAAGTACACCCGTGAGGAAATCGAGCGGATTGTCGAAAAGGGATTCGAGTCGGCCAGAATGAGACGCGGGAAACTTACATCCGTGGATAAGGCGAATGTCCTTGAATCCAGCCGCATGTGGAGGGAAGTGGTCGATGAGAAAGCCCGTGACTATCCGGATGTGGAAGTTGAACACCTGCTTGTTGATGCGGCTGCCATGAAGCTGATTACAAATCCAAGACAGTTCGATGTCATTGTGACAGAAAATCTCTTCGGTGACATTCTGAGTGATGAGGCCTCGGTATTGACGGGATCGCTTGGTATGCTGCCATCGGCGAGCATCCGCACAGATGGTGTCGGACTGTATGAGCCTGTGCACGGGTCTGCTCCCGACATCGCCGGTCAGGATATCGCAAACCCGCTTGGCATGATTCTTTCATCGGCAATGATGCTCCGGCATTCATTTGGTATGGAAGAAGAGGCGGATGAAATAGAACGTGCAGTCAGTGATACTCTTGAGAGCGGATACCATACAGCCGATCTGGATATAGAAGGCGGCCGCATAGTAGGCACTCGTGAGATGGCGGAAAAGGTGATTGAACATCTTTCGACCAAAAGCATTTCGAATGCAATTTGCAGCTCATATATGTAGGAAAAAGGTGTATTGATATGGGAAAAACAATTATTGAAAAAATTTGGGAAAATCATATAGTGCATTCGGAGGCGGATAAGCCGGATCTGATCTATATCGATCAGCATCTCGTCCATGAAGTGACTTCACCGCAGGCTTTTGAAGGCTTGAGACTGAATGACCGCAAAGTCCGCCGGCCTGATTTGACATATGCCACGATGGATCATAACGTTCCGACCCGTGACAGGGATGTCATCAAGGATGAAATATCGAAGAAACAGATGGAGACGCTCAGGACAAACTGTGCCGACTTCGGTATCAGGCTTGCCGACATGCATCATCCCGACCAGGGTATCGTCCACGTCATTGGGCCGCAGCTTGGTCTTACCCAGCCTGGCAAGACAATCGTGTGCGGAGACAGCCATACTTCCACACACGGTGCCTTTGGTGCCCTGGCTTTCGGCATCGGTACAAGTGAGGTCGAGCATGTACTTGCTACTCAGACACTGATGCAGTCCGAACCGAAGACGATGAATGTCAGGGTGAATGGTGATCTTGAAGCGGGTGTGACTGCGAAAGACCTGATTCTGGCGATCATTGCAAAATTCGGAGTGAAATTCGGCACCGGCCACGTCATTGAATATACGGGTGAAGCAATCCGGAATCTGTCAATGGAAGGGCGCATGACGGTGTGCAATATGTCCATCGAAGGCGGTGCGCGCGCGGGACTGATCAGTCCCGATGCGACAACGGTGGAATTCCTGAGGGGTCGGGAATATGTGCCGGAAGGGGATGCATACGACGCGTTGGCTGAAAAGTGGCTGGAGCTGGCAACTGATGAAGACGCAGAGTACGATGTCACCCTTGAAATCGATGCGGCCGAAGTCGACCCCCAGGTGTCATGGGGGACGAACCCAGGCATGGTCGTACCCATCAGTGCCGCGACGCCTAAAATTTCCGATGTTGAGAACAAAGATGAAGTCAGAAGGGCTCTTGAATATATGGGGCTCGGGGAGAGTCAGCCGATTACTTCCATTGAAATCGATCATGTGTTCATCGGATCCTGTACGAACTCGAGACTTCCGGATCTTCAGAATGCAGCGGATATCGTGAAAGGGCACCGTGTCAAAGAAGGTGTCCGGGCCATTGTTGTTCCGGGATCGTTCAGCGTCAAGATGCAGGCGGAAGAACTTGGCCTGGACAGAATATTCAAGGATGCCGGGTTCGAATGGCGGGAATCAGGATGCAGCATGTGCCTTGCGATGAATGATGATATCGTTCCTGCAGGCGGGCGGTGTGCATCCACTTCAAACCGCAACTTTGAAGGCAGACAGGGGTCAGGTGCACGCACGCACCTTGTCAGTCCGGAAATGGCTGCTGTTGCAGCAATCGAAGGAACTTTCACGGATGTAAGAAAATTCACAGCCGGTGTGCCGAGTTAGGAGGAGAAAATATGGAAGCGATCAGTGAACATAGAGGAAAGGTGTTCCCTCTTGAAAGAAGCAACGTGGATACAGACCAGATCATTCCGAAACAGTTTCTGAAACGTGTCGAAAGGACCGGGTTCGGACAGTTTGTATTCCACAACTGGCGTTTCGACGAGGATGGAAACAGACGTGATGGTTTTGAGCTGGATGACGCGAAGTTTGAAGGTGCATCCGTTCTCCTCGCGGGTGAAAACTTCGGTTGCGGGTCATCCCGTGAGCATGCCCCGTGGGCACTACTGGATTATGGATTCAGAGTGATCATTGCGCCAAGCTATGCTGATATTTTCTATAATAATGCATTCAAGAATGGGATTATCCTCATCAAGGCGGATGAGGATAAAATCAAGGATTGGATGCAGAAATCGGAGGATGGCACATTCAACATCCAAGTAGATCTGAAGCAGCAGAAAATTACAGATGATGATGGAAATGAAGTATCTTTTGATATCCCGGATTACCATAAGGAGAAACTTCTGAACGGCTGGGATGATATCGCATTGACCTTACTGCTCGACGAGAAAATCAAGGAATACGAGGCCAAGCAGCCCGAAGCTGTGACACCCCTCGCCAACGACGGGATTTTTAAATGATATAAATTTAAATCCAAAATAATTGATCAAGGAGAGTGACTTACATGGGGATTTCCTGACTGGTGGATTAGTCCATGACGCCTGGAAGCGTTTGGACCCTGTTGTCCATCAAACACCGATACGCACATCAGCTACTACGAACCTGCGCACTGGCAAAAATATCTATTTCAAAATGGAGAACCAGCAAAAAACCGGGGCTTTCAAATTCAGGGGTGCCAGCTACAAGCTTATGCGCCTCTCCCCGAAAGAACTTGACCGCGGTGTAATCACTGCCTCAGCAGGCAATCACGCACAGGGGCTTGCCCTTGCTGCCTATAAACTGGGTGTGAAGGCAACGATATATATGGCAGAGGGGACACCTGAAGCAAAAGTCGAAGCAACAAGAGGATACGGCGCCGAAGTCGTACTCACCGGGGAAAGTTTCCAGGAGGCTTTTGAAGCTTCACTGAAGCAGCAGGAAAGATGCGGTGCCACATATGTCCATCCTTTTGACGACTACGACATCATGGCCGGCCAGGGGACGATTGCCCTGGAGCTGCTCGAACAGGTGAAAACGATTGATACCATCGTCGTACCTATCGGAGGCGGCGGACTCATCAGCGGCATCGCTGTCGGCGCCAAATCGGTGAACCCGGATATAAAAGTCATCGGCGTGCAGGCGGAAGCTGCGCCTGCAATGCATACCGCTTATCACCGCGGTGTCGTCAGAAAGCTGAATAAAGTTTCTACGATTGCCGAGGGCATTGCTGTAAAACAGCCCGGCGAAAATACACTGCCACTCATCAACAATTATGTTGATGATGTAATAACGGTAAGTGAAGAGGAAATTGCAGACGCCATAGTGAATATGCTCGAACGCGGCAAATCATTGGTTGAAGGCGCAGGTGCAGCTGCATTCGCGGGATTATTGTCACACAATGATCAGATCGATTCCAGGCATTGTGGAGTAATCGTCAGCGGCGGCAATTTTGATATCAGCCGTATGGCC
>Ga0079226_10001822_pt1 | contig 16380 bp, 15 predicted proteins | sample Poulit2014_FD_76345 | JGI IMG/M metagenome (GOLD analysis project Ga0079226, IMG submission 76345) | Agricultural soil microbial communities from Georgia to study Nitrogen management - Poultry litter 2014 | ecosystem: Environmental > Terrestrial > Soil > Agricultural land | place: USA: Georgia...
GCCGTTGTGCCAGGGCTGGCCTGGCGGTATATAGGATAACGCCGTCCGATTGGCCGCCCAGTCAGTGACGGCGTTGGCAATGAACTCAGGTCCGTTGTCGCTGCGCAGCACCGCCGGAGCGCCTCGTTGGATAATGAGTTCTTCGAGGTGGTTGATGAATGGGTCTGCCGTGATGGATCGTTCGACGAGTCCGCCGAGGCATTCGCGGGTGTGTTCATCCACGATCGAGCAGATCTTAAATGCTTTGCCTTGCTCACACACATCGAATTGGAAATCTACTGCCCACACCACATTGGGAGCATCCGCCGCCGGCGCCTCGATCGTGGAGGTGCCGACCCGTTTGCGTCGACGACGCTGTGGTACTCGGAGTCCTTCGTCACACCACAGGCGCTGAATTTTCTTGTGATTGACGTGCCATCCTTCGCCGCGAGCATCATGGTAAGCACGGCGATATCCCCAGCGTGGGTGGTCTTTGGCGTATTGGCACAACCAGGCACGCAATGGCTGGTCAGGATCAGCCACGGTGTCGTGCTTGAGGGGTCTGCGCCATGCAGAGCGGGACAGCCCAACCACACGACACGCCATGCGCTCACTGATCGCAAAACAGCGCAACAGGCGAGCAATGGCAGCGCGTCGTCTGCCTGGGCCTAGAAGTTTCCCTCTGCAAGTTCTTTCAACGCAGCTTTTTCCAACTCTGCTTCGGCCAGCAGCCGTTTGAGCGTGGCGTTTTGTTTCTCGAGTTCCTTCAGGCGTTTCGTCTCGTCGGCTTTCATGCCACCGTATTGGTTGCGCCACCGATAATACGTTTGCTCAGCGACTTCCAGTTCGCGACACACATCAGCCACGGTTTTGCCTTCTGCCAAGAAGGCGATCTGCTTGGCCAAGCTTCCGGACAATCTGTTCCGGAGTGTGGCGCTTACGTTGAGTACTCATCGTATGGTCCGTTCTCCTCGAAAACGAATGGACCTAAAAATGGGGTCAGGCCATGCCCTTTGTGCACTCTGTGAAGTGACAAGATGTGACTCTCAACTTCGAGGTCCCGAGCTACTAAGTTGACAAAAATTATTGAAATAGATTCTAGAATAGACTACAGTTTGGGATGTACGTCACACTTTGTGTCGTGGGAACCGCTGTATTATTTCTTTCTGCTCTGACTAGCTATAGAGGATTTATCTATGAACGCACCTAAGCTGCCGGTCGATTATCTTGAAGAACGTCGCGAGGACAAACATCTCGGTTTAATGTTCGAGGACAGTGTATGGACGTGGAGTGAGTTCGTTGCTAACGCAGATGCACGCGCTCATTGGCTGCTAAGAAACAAGCCCGCCGACGGCCCTTTTCACGTCGGTGTCATGCTCGAAAATGTCCCAGAATATTTATTTCTCATTGCCGCTGCGGCGCAGACTGGTGCGACGATTGTGGGGGTAAACACAACTCGGCGGGGCGAAGAGCTTGCTAAGGATATTCGTGAGACTGATGTTCGTCTCTTGGTCACCGACAGCACCCAGGTTCACTTGCTTAGTGGTTTAGATCATGGTGCTGACAAGCTGGTGTTAATCGATGGCGATGAGTACAAAACTGATATTGCACTATTTCATGGGAAGCCCTTACCCGATATTCCAGCGGCGCATGATCCCGCCTTCACTTTGCTGCTTCTCTTTACTTCTGGCTCAACAGGACGTCCCAAAGCTGTCATTTGCACAGCGGGACGTTTTGCAAGAATCATTGAAATGAATCATTCGGCTCTCACTAGAGAGGACGTCGGGTACAACGCTATGCCTTTGTTCCATGGAAACGCTTTGTTTGCCAACTGGGCGCCATTCTGGAAAACAGGAGGGGCCTTTGCAATAGCCCGTCGTTTTTCCGCTTCAGGCTTCCTGCCTGATGTACTCAAATTTCAAGCAACCTACTTCAACTATGTAGGACGATCCCTCTCGTATATCCTGGCTCAGCCGGAACGGCCTGAAGAGCAAGAAACTTGTTTACGTAAAGCATATGGCACAGAGGCTTCTCCGCATGATAGACGTGAGTTTCTTCGTCGGTATGGGGTCGAAACCTATGAGTCATATGGCTCAAGTGAAGGCGGGCTTGTTCTCACTCCTGATCAATCCACCCCCTCAGGTGCACTGGGCAAGCCCCCAGCGGGAATGAAAGCTGCTGTACTTAACCCCGCAACACACGAAGAGTGTCCTCGAGCTGAGTTCGATGACGCTGGAGGGCTGCTCAATGCTTCTGAAGCTATCGGGGAGCTTGTGACGTTGGATGGTGCCACAGCGTTCGAAGGATACTATAAAAACCCTGCGGCCACACAAGAACGTATTCAAAATGGTCATTTCTTTACTGGAGATCTCGGGTACCGTGACCAAGCTGGATACTTCTACTTCGCAGGACGTGGAGGAGATAAAATCCGTGTGGACAGCGAGAATTTCTCAGCAGCTCCAATAGAACGCATCCTCAGTCGCTACGAAGCTGTCCAAATGGCCGCAGTATATCCCGTCCCGGATACTCGAACTGGCGATCAAGTCATGGCAACACTTCAAGTAGAAGAGCCAGATTCGTTTGACCCGGAAGATTTTGCGCAATTCCTAAAGGGCCAAGAAGACTTAGGCACAAAATGGGCGCCCAAATATGTGCGCGTCGTTTCAGACATCCCGGTAACCGCCACGAACAAAATTAATAAACCTTCTCTCCGACAAGAACGTTGGAATACGCCCGACACCATTTATTATCGCCCACATCCCCAGCTGGAATACCGAGTGCTTAAAGAGACGGATCGGGAGCGTATTCAGGCAGCGTTGCAAGAAAACCAACGAGTCAACGTTTAAAACGTACCTGTTCTAAGGCTTCCCAGAAGTCAAACTCACGTTTACGTATTTTGAAAGATTCACTACCTATCGGCGTGTGACGCGCTTTGTGTCCTGTGGAGATTCATTCTTGAACCGCTACTGCATACTCCGCAGCCAAAGCACGATCTCCGCCGCCTTATCTTGAATCCGCCCCTCTAAGTGCCAGCTCTTGAAGCGGCACATATTTTCAGTTCGGAGAAAGCATGTCCTTATCTTCCCGACTTCATACTCCAAAAAAAGAGTTAAAAAATATATGGCCTGCTCTAATTGCCCTTGCAACGGCGGAGACGCTGGCAGCATTCGAAACGGCCTCGGCTGCTCAACTTTTGTATGCACCAGATGCTCTATTCGGCGGAGTTGATTTACCCACGCTTAGCTGGATAATCACTGCATTTATGTTAGCCGGGGCAGTTTCAGTGGCGTTTGCTGGTCGGCTCGGGGATCAATTCGGTCGCAAAAAAGTCTTGATGATAATAATAGGGCTTTCTATTGCGGGATCTTTAATTAGTGTTCTGGCGCCAAATATCGTCGTACTTATCGCTGGTCGTGCCCTACAGGGGATAGCCGCTGCGATATTGCCCCTAGGGCTAGGGATTATTCGCAGCGTATTTCCAGAGGAGCGTCATGGTCTTGGAATCGCTGTAGTCACCACTACAGCATTGATTGCTGGAGCCTTGGGAATGCTGGCTTCTGGTTTCATCCTGGATGCTGGCAGTTGGAGACTCATATTTGTTGTCTCAGCAATACTCGGGATAGTTGCAGGCCTCCTAACGCATTTTCTTGTGCCAGCAAACCAAGCAGCCACCTTGGCGACAGACAACCGCGTTGATTACTTAGGGGGGACCCTCTTTGGTGCTGGCATAGCATTTGTGCTGTACGGAGTAACCACCGCACAAAAGACTGACTGGAGTGATGCGCTAGTTCTGCTTTATCTAGCTATCGGAGTTTTGGGGTTATTGCTGTGGGTCTGGTGGGAAAAATCTATTGATTATCCGATGATTAATCTCTCTCGATTCCGGAATAGAAAATTTGCAACTGGGATGGCGGCTACAGCTCTTTTATCCATAGGCCCGATTGGCATGATAAATGTATTTGTCACATCGATAAATCGGACAGATGGGAGTGTCCATGACAATGCAGTCGGTATTGGTATGAGTGCCTCCTTGACAGGGATTATCGGAACTGTGGGGGCCGCACTTGCTTTTGCGTGTTCTCCACTTATTGGCAAAATTGCTACACGATGGGGCGCGAAATCAAGCCTGCTAATCGGTTGTATCATCGAGATTCTTGGGTTCAGTTTGTTCCTTATCGACCCGACGAGCGCGATGCTGGTGGTCTCAAGCATTTGGATAGTAACGGCAGGTACAGCCTTTATCTATTCCGGTATGCCAACTATTATCGCTGAGTCTGTTCCTGACGAAGAAGTCAGCGCTGCGACTGGTCTAAATGCGGTAATTCGTACCACTTTCCAAGGAGTTGCAGCGACTGTTGTGGCAATTTTGATGTCGATCAATTCGGTCAGGGTTGAAAATACAGAAGTCATGTCTACCCACGGTCTAAACTGGGTGGTTGCCGTAAACATCGCCTTAGTCGTACTTGCTATGTTCTTGCTGATACGCTTGCCAGCTTTTAACTCTGAAATAAAAATAGAGAACCAAGCAAAGCAGAAAGCATAGTTGCAGGGTGTAGGAACTATGAAACAAGCTCGTCAAATGCACCCATACGACTTAGTGCACGCCCCATCTTTGTTACCAGAAGTGGACGCAGCTATCAGGCTTCGAAATAAGGAGAACGTATGGCTCGAAAAGAACCGTATCCAGCGGAACTCCTAAAGCAAAACGAACACGGAATCTTCAATCCTTGGAATACATCATCAAGTAACAACGAAAAGTGGCATCTAAAACACCAAATGATCAGAAGAATCCGGGAGATTAACGAAAATATCCTGGTTCTGCAGGAAAACTCCGTTCCACATGCAGAATTACACGAGATACTGCACCAAGTCGAGCAACTACTAGACGTTCTAAACCAGCTGCCAAAGTTACAACGCACCATTGGAAAGCTCGATTACGGTTCATTCTCCCATTCTCTCATGGAACGAAGCCCTGTCAGCGGTCAAGCGAACCCGATCGCCCCCCCTGTAAACATGGATCCTTGGAACGGTGAGCGCGTTGTTACTGCCAGCGTTACCTTCCAGTCAGTGCATGAAGGACCTCCTGGAACTGTCCACGGCGGCGCGATTCTATTGGTATTTGACGAAATATTAGCAATGGCTCAACTGCCTTCTGGCCAGATCGGAAAAACAGGATCAGTAACAGTACGTATGCTTCGGCCTACCCCTCTCCACAAAACAATCGTATTTGAAGGTGGGATTAGTTCGATGGAAGGACGAAAAACGCATACCTGGGCTCGGGCATACTCAGAAGGACACCTTATAGCAGAAGGCACCGCCGTTTGCATTCGACCAGAGCCGTGAGTGGGTATCTGAGGTTTCTGTGAAAGATCAAAAAATCGTATCAGCTATAGCTGGGCCTGATCTGCAAGGGGAGAAGGATTTCTCCACTGTCCGACGAGAATAACTGCTATCCGACTCCGTACAACATCTACCACCATAGGGCTTGAGATCAGTCCTGCATTTGGCATAAATGTGGCTTTTGCTTCTCTGGGGAGGTAATTGTGAGGATTCATACCTACTAATCAGCAGTCGGAACGGCTGTTTCGAATATGGCGCTTCCACATTTTACGCATGGGTGTGCAAAGTCGAGATATTTCAAATTACTTTTCATCGACCGTCAGTGCAGACTTTCTTTTCAATGAGCCCATTGTGGAGGCGCGCGGTTAGGCAACCCTTTTATAAATCAACGTGCACTATGTACAGTTGATCGTTTTTTCTGTACGTAAGCCAGGTCTACTGAACCTGCGGCGAATAACCCAGTCGTCTCGTTGAACTTATACCACACGTTGAAAGAACGTTATGACGTAGCAGTCCTGCAGTTCTAGGTTCCTGCCTGATTCGCGGATGTCTTGACAGGGAGTCAACTCGTTAGCACTTGCTTCTGTTGGCTTGGGGCTGTTTATTTGATGCTCCACCAAACAGAAACTGGGGCCAGTATGGCAGATGTGTGCCAGACTCCGTATTCAAATTACATAAAGTATCTAGAACCATTGACGAAACCCATTCTAGAATGTATTCTAGTTTTAGGTAAGGCAAGAACGAGATTAAGCGGGGAGGTGCCCATGTCATTGATTATCACGGATGAGCTCGTCGAGTTACGAGGGAAGCTCCGAGAGTACTTCAACGAACTGCTAACGCAGGACATCCTAAGAGGGCTTCACCAAGAGGGCGAAGCAGGCGGTCCTGTGAGAGACTCAGTGATGCGTCAGATCGGTGCAGATGGCTGGTTCGGGATAGGTTGGCCTGAAGAATATGGGGGCCAAAATCGTGGTGAAGCAGCTCAGTATATTTTCTATTCTGAAGCTTATAGGGCTCAAGCTCCATTGCCCATGGTCACCTTAACTACAGTGGCGCCAACGATTATGAGTCATGGCAGCCAGGAACAAAAAGACTACTTCCTGCCGAAAATATTGGCTGGAGAGCTGGTCTTTTCGATTGGCTATACAGAACCCGAGGCTGGCACTGATTTAGCTTCTCTGCGCACAGCCGCACGGGTTGAAGGCGATGAGCTGGTCATTAATGGCAGCAAAGTATTCACGTCTGGAGCTCAGGGGGCCGATTGGATCTGGTTGGCTGTACGCACAGACCCAGAAGCGCAGCGACACCAGGGTATCTCCCTTGTATTGGTTCCTACATCTGCCCCGGGTTTCGCAGTTACTCCGATTAACACCGTAGGCGGTGTTGGAACAACCGCAACATATTATGATGACGTTCGAGTTCCAGTAAGTAACATCATTGGCGGTATGAACCAAGGCTGGAAGCTCATCACGACGCAGCTCAATCACGAGCGTGTCGGGTTGGCCGCATATTCTGGCATTTGCGAAGGGATGCTGGAAGAAACTAAAGAATGGGTCTCGCAAAAGCGTTTAGCAGACGGCGCCCCTTATGCAGACTTACCGTGGGTCAGAGCGTCGTTGGGCCGAGCAGCAGCTTTGAATAGTGCAATGTCGCTGATGAACTGGCGTCTCGTGGAATCCGCTGCATCTGGGGTTATGCACCCCGGTGAAGCTTCTGCAGCAAAAGTATTTGCAACAGAAACTGCTATCGAAATTTATCGTTTGTTACTTGAATTACTTGGCACCGATGCGGTGCAGATAAGCAATGTCCCGAGCAATATACATAACGGACGTTTGGCACTGATGAACTTATCCGCGCAAATCAATACCTTTGGTGGTGGGGTAGCTGAAGTGCAAAGAGAGATCGTTGCTTGGACACTGCTCGGCATGAAACGAGGAAAACGATGACCGAAAACCTCCCATCTTTTTATCCAAGCGAAAGTCAAGAAGACTTGCGCGAGCTAGTGAAGTCAATCGTCGCGAAATTCTCTACCGATGACCGCGTTGCTGCGCTTGATAGTGACCCGGACGCATGGGACCAAGAACTATATACCGCCCTCGTCGAGGCTGGTGTGGTGGCAGCGATCATTGGAGATGAAGAAGACCCGGGTATGGGTAACACCGGCCTTATGCATGTGTTGATTGAGGCCGGACGAGGGCTAGCGCGCACGCCCTTGGCGTCCACCTGCGTTGCTGGCATGGCTCTTCACACTGCAGGACGCAGAGATGACGTTGATGCAATTGTGGATGGTGATATGACTGTTGCTCTAGCTTTGCCCGATCAATTACACGACATCAGAGTTATTGACGGTCGGGTTCAGGGGAGTATAGGGCTCGTGCACGGTGGCAAAAATGTCACACATTTGCTCGTTGCCGAAACTGACGGTGCTGTGCGTTTGATGCCGGCATACTGGACTGGAATAGAGAAAACCGGGACGGGATTCTCATATGTCGACAATGTAGCGGTATCCATAGACATGCCAACTTCAGAGACTCTTCTGTTGAGCGGAGTCAACCGCCGTTTTGTCGAGCAGCGATGGCGTATTGCCCTTGCTGCTTTTGTTGTAGGTGTTTGCCAGGAAGCAGTAGCTCGCACCGCGACCTACACCTCAGAGCGGACACAATTTGGAGCTACCCTTTCTGCCAAACAGGCAGTGCTTCTGCAAGCCGCGGACGCTCACATCGACACCGAGTGTATTTATCTAACTACTTTAGATGCAGCTGGACGGCTTGATGCTTCTGACAAAACAGCTGATGTAGCCGTGGCAGTGGCGGCATGGTGGGCTAATGAAGCCGGATTTCGTGTGGTGCACGCCACGCAGCATTTACACGGTGGCATCGGAGCAGACACAGATAATCATATACACCGTTTCTTTGTTTTCGTTCGCGAAGCCGGCTTAGTTTTAGGAGCCTCTGATTCGTTGCTCGAACACATCGGCTTTTCCGTCATTGAGCATGCTAATTCAACTGCAGAAGTGGAACTGGTCAACACCTGAGCTGTAAAACTGCAAAGTTCAAAATACTTACTACCAACTCAGGTGTTCCAGGCCAGCTGTTCACGACGCATGGCACCATGTGAGGCACCTTACGAGAGGACCATAAATGGATCCAAATACGGTTACGAAGGAAATTCAAAAAATTATCGAGTCTGGCGAGTCGCGTCACTACGTTGCGCGTGACAAAGTCAGCACTGCGACCATCAATACGCTGCTTGACGTCCTCGGTGACAATAATCCTATCTATTCAGATAGGCAAACCGCGCAGGAGTACGGATATCGTGATGTGATTGCGCCGCCTGCGGCTCTACAGGTTTGGACTATGAATTTGCTGAACGAGCAACTTCAGGAGAGTCCGGTTGATCGTGCATACCAGCTCCTTGCCGCTCACGGGTTTCCTAATGTTGTAGCGGTCAATAGTGAGCAGCACTATACCCATCCAATTTATCCAGGAGACAGGATCGCAAGCGAAGAGAAAGTCGAAACTCTTTCCGAACTGAAACAAACAGGTTTAGGTCCGGGAATGTTCATTACCACACTGATGACTTTTTGCAATCAAGATAACCAAACAGTCGGCACTATGCGCTTCAGAACGTTGTGGTATTCGACAGAGGAAGTACTTTCCGATGAAGAAAAGAAAGGTTTACCAAAATCATGACTCAGTATTTGCGGCAGCGTCCGCCGATCAATGGGGATAATGCCTTCTTTTTCGATGCTTTGGAAGATGGAAAACTTGTAGCACAGCAATGCTCTACATGTGAACGCTTCCGGCATCCTCCGGTTCCATGCTGCCCTAACTGTCAGTCTTTCGCTTGGACAGCACAAGAAATTTCAGGCGTTGGGCATCTGTTGAGTTATACCGTTATACACCATCCCATTGTCCCACCGTTTGAGCAGGGCTACATTGTAGGCCTTGTTGAATTGGAACACGGCATTCGAATGGTTATGAACCTTGAATTCCACGAAGAACACGTGGCTATAGGCATGCCGATTGATGTTCGGCCACATCGCTATGACGAGGACCTTATCCTCATGGCGGGGTTTATCCAAGACCGAGCTAGTGGGTCGCCTCACCTAGATGAAACCCAGAAGGAGAACAAGTGCCAACATCAGCTCAAGTAGGAGATAAGCTTCCTGAACTTGCGATCCCAATCACTGCAACCTTAGTTGCAGGTGGAGCTATTGCAACACGTGATTGGTCGCTAGTCCATCATGATAAAGCAGCAGCGCAAGCTGCAGGCGCTAAAGACATCTTCATGAATATCCTCACGACAAATGGGTTGATTGGTCGTTTCGTCACCGACTGGGCAGGACCACAAGCTTTAGTGACAGATATCTCGATTAAGCTCGGTGCCCCAAATTTTCCTGGGGACACAATGACGTTTTCAGGAACTGTAACAGAATATGACGAGGCTACTAGCGCCACAGTCTTAGAAATCACAGGTCAAAACAACATGGGGTCACATGCCTCAGCCATCGTAAAGGTGGTCTTGCTCGGAAAGGATGCAGCATGAGTTCACTACACAATACAGCGGCCATCGCCGGTATAGGTGCTACAGAATTCTCCAAGGAATCTGGTCGAACCGAACTTCAGTTAGCGCTGGAAGCGTCCAAGGCTGCTCTCGATGACGCAGGCATTGCTCCTAATGAGGTTGATGGTTTTGTTACCTATTCGATGGATACTTCACCATCAATTGAAGTGGCCCGTGGACTAGGATGCGAGAATGTGACCTACTTTGGTCTCGTCGACTACGGAGGTGGTGCAGCGGCCGCCACCATTATGCATGCAGCAATGGCAGTTGCAACCGGTGCCGCAGAAACAATCGTTGTATACCGGGCTTTTAATGAGCGTTCTGGACACCGTTTTGGCAAAGCTTTAGACATTTCCGGTTGGGGCGCAGACGCTCGCACGGCCCATTATGCCTGGTACTTGCCATTTGGGTTAATGACGCCAGCTTCTTGGGTAGCCATGTTCGCACAGCGGTATATGCATCTTTACGGTGCGACAAGCGAAGATTTTGGAAGAGTCTCTGTACTTGACCGTAAACATGCAGCAACTAACCCCAAGGCATGGTTCTACAAACAACCCATCACTTTAGAAGACCATCAAGCATCGCGCTGGATAGCCAAGCCGCTACACTTACTTGACTGCTGCCAGGAATCAGACGGCGGACAAGCGTTTGTCGTCACCTCGAGAGAACGGGCAAGAGACTTACAGCAAAAACCTGCTGTCATTCGTGCCTCGGCCCAGGGGGTTTCTTATGATCAACATAATATGACCAGCTATTACCGCGAAAACGACAAACGCGCTCTGCCAGAAGTAGGGCTAGTCGCAGAGCAGTTGTGGAACGCGACGGGCCTTACAGCTCATGATATGGATGCTGCCGTTCTGTACGATCATTTCACGCCGTTTGTGCTAGCTCAACTTGAAGAGTTTGGCTTCTGCGGCGAAGGGGAAGCTAAAGATTTACTGAAGGATGGTTTTGGAGAATTGACTTCACGAACCCCTATTAATCCGCACGGAGGACAGCTTGGTGAAGCGTATATACACGGGATGAATGGTATTGCTGAAGGAGTACGCCAGATCCGAGGTACCTCGGTTAACCAAGCACAGCGAAACGAACACGTACTTGTCAGCGCTGGGACCGGCGTTCCGACGAGTGCCCTAGTGCTCGGCCAAGACAGCTAATTGCAATAAAGCGGGCGGCTCAAAAGGAACTTCTTTGTGCTGTGTCGGCTCTTATTTGACAGAAGGCTCGTGTCGACCATGGGACGATAGGACTGCTACCCTAGATATGGGCTAAACATTGACTAGGAACTTAGCAGTGTGAGTGATGTGCTGTTGTTCCGACATTAGCGGCAGAGTGGGGAGGAGGAAAGATATGGCAAGGCTTCCGACAGAAAGACCTCCAGCAAAGCCAACCTTCGCAAGCGGGCGGGCGCGCCAAGCAAAAATCATCCGTGTGATGCGCAACTTGACAGCTCAGCACGGAGAAGAGTCGGTTCGAATGCAAGACGTGGCTAAGGAAGCTGATGTCGCACTGAATACGCTTTACCGATACTTTCCTTCGAAATCCCATCTACTGGTCGCCATTCTTGAAGAAGAGCTGGAAACGCTGGCCGAAACAGCTCCACAATTTACGGAAAAACCGGCCAAAGACGACGAAGAAGCGACCCAACGCATTCTTAGCTTTCTTGCACCTGCAGCTGAATCAATGTTTTCGAGACCGTTGCTTGCTCGAGCCATGATGAGTGCAGCAGCGGAATCGAAAACGTCGGCAGGTGAACCTATCACCATCTCATACAAAAACCTCGAAGATGCCTTACTGGCTGCCTTAGCTATCGCCAATCCTACTGCGCAAGATCGCCGGATGATGTTCGCCATCAGTTTGACCTGGTCCTCGGCGATAAGCGCCGTGTTAAATGGTCGGATCGATCGTGAAGAGTATCATCAAGTTCTTGCCTTAACTGTAAGACAACTTCTTAAGGTCCGCTCCGTATAACGAAATGTACGCTTTCTACCTGATGTCTGCTGTGCTTCGCAAAATTTCATCCTGAGCAGCACTCCACGCTCACGTCGAAAGCGATGCGAAAACTCTAGATCGAACGTACTGTCTGCGTTTGTAACTAACATCTCACAAAACACCATGGAGGTCATCCAGCGGAGTGGTTTTTTCAAGTTTGAAGGAATGATTTACGCAACACTAGCCGCCACTCCTAATCCTGGATCGAGTGATTACGGCGGGTCGTATCATTTTAAGACTACAGGATCTGCTTTGTTCGCTGTCTCAATCTGAGACCAGGAAATCTATCAGGGTCCTTATCACAATATCTACTCACAAAGCCTAGATTCGCTCGTGAAAATTAGGCCATCACCATTGAAACCACTCACAGTCGTGAGGTGAGCATATCGGTCACCTGAGAAGGTAATCCATGGAATTACCCGCTGCACGACAAGCTGTACAAATATACAGTGCGTGAATGTCATCACTATGAGGTGTAAATGAAAGTCGTAGTGCTCGTCAAGCAGGTGCCCGACACCTATGAGAAGCGCCATATCGCGCTGGATACCGGAATGTTAGCTCGGGATGCATCTGAAAACGTTGTTGATGAAATCGATGAACGCGTGTGCACGGTGGCAGCTGACCTGAAAAAGTCCGGTACCGCGACCGAGGTGGTGTCCGTGACCATGGGCCCTGCGAATGCGGATAAGGCTATTCGCAAAGTGCTAGCGCTTGCTGCGGACCGGGCGGTACACATTGTCGATGACGCCCTGGCCGGTTCGGATATGGTCCAAACCGCGCGAGTGTTGGCCGCTGCGGTGGCCGACGCTGATCTGGTGCTCACGGGTGCGGCCTCCACTGATGGTGGCGGTGGCATGGTGCCGGCGATGATGGCCGAGATTCTGGGTCGACCGCATATCGTGGCGGCCGATTCGATCGAGGTTGCAGAAGGAACCGTAACCGCGACGGTCAATACCGAGACCGAAAAACTGACTTTGACGGCTGCCACGCCAGCGATTGTGTCGCTGACCGAAAAGGCTGGCGAGCCGAAAATGCCAAATTTCAAAGCTATCCGCGAGGCCAAGAAGAAAGACATCACCATCACCTCGACCGCGGAATTGGGCCTGGTTGCCGGGCCGGATGCTGCGTATGTGCGTAACGTGATGGTGTCAGCCGCCGAGCGTCCACCGCGGGAAGCCGGCCAGAAGGTCTCAGGCGATACCGCTGCCACTGAACTTGTCGATTTCCTTGCCTCCCGGCACCTGATCTAAGGAGACTTTGAACGTGTCGAAAGTGCTCGCGCTGATAGCTACCACCGACCCTGCAGAAGTTCTGGGTGCCGCCTCGGCCATTGGGGATCCGGTCGCCGTGGTGACCACGCCCCCGGATGCTGACACCATCGGCGCACTGGGTGCGGCTGGGGCCACCGAAATTTTTGTTCACGAAGGCCCAACCGATCAGCTGGGCACAGCCCAGGTAGCCGCAGCAGTGGCGGCGATCAACCACTATGGCGCCTCGTTGGTGGTCACCTCGCACACTCCGGTCAACGCGGCGGTGGTCGGTCGGATTGCCATTGCCGCCAAGGGGGCAGTAGCCTCGGATGCCACTGGGATCTATTGGGACGCCGACGGCCAAGAGCCCGTGGCCCAGCACTCGGTATTCGGTGGTGATTACAACACCGAATCCACCGTAGAAGGTGGTCTGATGATCGTGACCATCCGCCCGGGAGCGATCGCAGACCGAGCAGAAGCTGTTGCTCAGCCCAATGTTGTGACCTCGGATCCTGAAGTGGCCACCGGTCCGGGGGCTACGATCGTCGCAACCGAAGCGCTGGATACGACTTCAGACCGGCCCGCTTTGGCTAATGCGTCCGTGGTGGTCGCCGGTGGCCGTGGCGTGGGTTCCGAAGAAAACTTCCAACTCATCGAAGACCTTGCCGATCAATTCAATGCCGCCGTCGGAGCCTCGCGCGCCGCAGTGGACTCCGGGTATGTGCCCCACAACCTGCAGATCGGCCAAACCGGTGTTTCGGTCTCCCCGGACCTCTACATTGCCGTCGGTATCTCGGGGGCCATCCAGCACCTGGCCGGGATGCAGACCGCCAAAACCATTGTCGCCATCAACAAAGAAGAAGACGCACCGATCTTTGACGCTGCGGACTTCGGCGTGGTCGGAGACCTCTTCGAGGTCCTGCCACAAATTGTAGATGAACTCCAAGCCCGTAAAAGCTGATATCTATGACAAAACGTCGAATGGTCGGATGGCAGCCACTGGCAGTCGAAAACACCGACGCGCCCGTCCAGGTGCCGTCGACCGCAGTCGAACCCGCTGCCCCAGCGCCAAGTGCTGTACCGCAGACTACACAGCCCGTGGTCGAACAACCAATCGCAGCGCAACCAGCAGCCGCCGCCCACCAGACAGCACCGGTTCAAGCCACCGGTCCGGTCCAGAACCCTGATGTCCCACGCCGCCGCATGGCGGGGTGGCAACCACTGACCGCGGCGAATACCGCCGCCCCAGTCGAGGTACCCGCTGCCGCACTACAAGCTGCTCCGGCACCGGTGACCGAGGATCTGCCACGGCGGCGCATGGATGGTTGGGAGCCACTAAAAGTTGGGCATCCGGCGATCGCTGCACCGGTGGTGGCCGAGGCTGCACCTGAACCTGCAGCAGCGCCTGCACAACCGGTTGCCGAATCCGCTGCCGAGACGCCAGCGCCGAAACGCATGGGTGCTCCAGCCGCTGCCGGCTCGGCACCACAACGGATGGGTGCGCCAGCTGCTGCAGCCTCCGCGGCATCGCCTGGGCAGCCGCAGGTCACCATGCCCGAGGTGGTCACGCCAGCAGCCAAGACTCATGCGGCGAAACCCGAAGCGGCCGAGCCGAGACAGGGACTGTTGAAGACCGCCAAGGTCGTGCTGAGCCTGGTGGGTGTGGCCGTCGTGGCGGTAGGGCTTGTCCTGTTGGCCCAGTGGTTGCGCACCCTGGATCCGGTGGCGCAGTTCATTACGACCTACGAAGGCACACCGACGCACCCAGAGGGTGTTGAGGCCGGGATTCCCGGTTGGGTTGGGTGGCAGCACTTCTTTAACTTCTTCATCATTGTGATGGTCATCCGCTCGGGACTGCTGATCCGGAATCAGGAACGCCCCGAGGCGTACTGGACGCCCACCGACGGTGGATTCTATTCGCCGAACAAAAAGAACACCCCGGCGAAAGTGTCGATTCAGCAGTGGATTCACCAGAGCTTTAACGTGTTGTGGGTCGCAAACGGGCTGCTGTTTTACATCATGGTCTTTGCGACCGGGCACTGGATGCGCATTGTGCCAACCAACTGGGATATTTTCCCCAACCTGCTCTCGGCCGCCATCCAGTACGTCTCACTGGATTGGCCAGCAGACAATGCGTGGATCTACTACAACGCCTTACAGATCATGACGTATTTCATCACTGTGTTCATCGCCGCTCCGATCGCGGTGCTGACCGGTCTGAGATTGTCGACGTGGTGGCCACAAAAAGCCGATTGCCTCAACAAGGCCTTCCCCTTGCCGGTGGCCCGCAAGATCCACTTTTACACCATGGTGTACTTCATCTTGTTCATTATCGTGCACATCTTCTTGGTGTTCACCACCGGGGTGCTGCGCAACCTGAACATGATGTTTGCCGCACGCGACTCTGCAGACTGGATCGGCATCGCGGTCTTCGCCGTCTCCGTAGCGGTGACCGTCGGGGTCGCCTGGCTGATCAAACCCATCTTCATCTCCCCAATAGCCGAAAAGACCGGAACAGTCTCAACCCGCTAGAAAGTTGTTCATACTGCTGCGTGTTCAGCGCGCGATCACCACCGCGGTTGAGGCAGTATCTGACCGTGTTTTCTGAGGATGTATCCCGGCCAGAGAGGTGAATTCCGGCTCCGTGGAGATACGGCCGTGTTGAACCAAGCTACTAGGCGTTTGGCGGACAACAGAATCCAGTTTAGGAGCTTATATGGAATGTCATACCAGTGCCTGCCTTCACCTGTAAACGGTACTTGTCGAGGTCCACTGGCCAAGTCTTCGCTAATCAAATATTTATTAGCCATCTTCGATGCATCTTTAGACCTCGAGCCGGAACCCTCAGCAGCCCTATCATCCATAGATCCCACCATATCTGGTCCATCCTGCGGGGAGACGCTTCGTCGATCACTCGAGCTGAGTATATTGCTCAATGGAGGCGATTAATCTCTAATAGTTTCTCTTTAGCTTGCTGCGCCGGTATGCTTGAGTGAGACAGGTTAGTAGGAGCCTTACTCATCGTGACAGAGCGAAAGAAGTACACTGCGGAGTTCAAACAGCGGGCCGTGGATCTTGTTCTAGAATCGGGTCGGCCGGTCACTCAAGTCAGTGTGGACATTGGTGTCAGTGAAGGCACCTTAGGAAACTGGGTGCGCAAGTACCGCCAGGAGCATCCAGAACAGTTCGCGGCCGAGAAACCAGAATCGGTGGCCTATGCCGAGCATCAACGGGTGCTCAAAGAGAATGCCAA
>Ga0079226_10001825_pt1 | contig 16365 bp, 19 predicted proteins | sample Poulit2014_FD_76345 | JGI IMG/M metagenome (GOLD analysis project Ga0079226, IMG submission 76345) | Agricultural soil microbial communities from Georgia to study Nitrogen management - Poultry litter 2014 | ecosystem: Environmental > Terrestrial > Soil > Agricultural land | place: USA: Georgia...
AATCGCTGTTGACTTATCGGACGGAGGTGAAGGAAGTCACGCTAGTCGCTGGGCGCTGGAGCCAGACGTGGCAATTTTTGATAAAGCATTCATAAAGCCAAAAATTTATACTTTCTTATATCATAAGAAAAACCGGGTGTTTAGAACCCGGTTTTATCGTGCATATGCCTGACTAGCCTTCAACTGACTGATGGATGACATCGACCGTTATTTCTCCAAATTCATCTTTTACCATCTGCATAATATTAACGACTTCGGAATTGCTTAATTGCTCTTTTTCCTTAACGTGAACATGAACTTTATCATCTTCATGACGGACAAGCACATCATTGTAGTCAGCTGCTGCCATAATGGAGTTTTCCAGGACCGATTCTTTGCTTGAGATCTCATCAAGCTGATTCATTTCGTCTCTGGCTTGGTTTTTTTCTTCCACACTTGCGGTACTTGAAGCAACGACATCATCCAACCGGTCTTTAGTCTCACTGCGCTCATCCTGAATTTCCATTCGAATCGTCGTAAATAACTGATCATCACCTACATTGGATATGTCATTCACATTGGCCTCTTTCCCACCTTTAGCTGATTTCCCATCCTCGGCATCCGAAGAAGCAGTTTCCTCCTGATTATTTTCATCCTTGTTGACATAAGCAAGATCTCCGCCATTTCCGGGTGATGTCATATAATAGACACTCAGTACAATCATTAAACTTAACATTGTTAAAAGCCATACTGTTTGTTTTTTTAACATGTTTACTCCCTCCTAATTTTTTGGCATTACAGAAACTCTGTGTGTCGGAACATCAAGCACGCGTGAAATTGCCTCTACTGCCCGCTTTTCAACCGTTGCATGATCGACTCCTTTCGCGACAACAAAGACACCTCTTACTTCTGGTTTGTCTGTACGGATAAGCAGCGGAACTTCTTTATCCCCCTGATTTACCAGGACAACCTGTGTTTCTTTTTGGCTGTCTTCGATGTCCCTGGTCCCGCCATTTGTATCCGATTCCTCCGTCACTTGCTGTCCGGTGATCAGATTTTTTTCATAAACTTTTACTTTGGTTGAATCAAGATTGACCATCACCTCTGCTTCTGAAATACCTTCTATTTTATTCAGCATGTTCTTGAGATCGTCTTCATAGCTCCCTTCTATTTCCTTTACATCTGACGTTTTGGATGATTTATTTGAAAATGTTTCATCTGTGCTCTGTTCTTTTGCATTTTCTGAAGGATCATAATTCATTGATGGAGCGTCATTTTCGTCACCGGATGAAAATACGTTGCCTATAATAAGCAGCAGTAGTCCAATTAGCCCTATTACAAAAATGTAGCCGGTCTTTTTGGAAACCTTGTCCGATGAATCTGACTGCCTTAATATTTTTTTAAAAAGATTTTTCAAGATGACCCTCCCTCCTCAAGAATGGTGATTTTCTCTTTGTCTACATCCCATACATTGTGCAACAGCTGCTTAATCCCGTCTGCATCGAAGTCTGATTCATCTTTTTGCGGTTCCTCTGTGTTAATGACTACATCGTCAACAGCATCCACTCCCCCCTTCCCCGGTTCGGATTCCTTCAATGTGACCTTAACCTCATCCAAATTTTCATTAAGATTTTCGTATGTAAGTTCAGTCTCCGAAGAAAAATGAAAATCGATATCCGCTATTTCTTTCCTGTACTTCTCCTGCAGGGGATTATTTGCTAATTCTTTTAACTGGACAGCCATTTGTTCTAAAATATATGCATGTTGTGAGGCTTGTATTTCACTTTTTTGCTTTTTCATTAAATTTTCTGCCTCACTTTTTTCAATCCGCTCCTGATTCATCTCTGTAAAAGACGCTTCCAGTGCTTGTCTTACATCCAAATCAAATAAATAAAAAACCGGTTTTAAAAAAATGAGGATCAGGATCAGCCCCATTGCTAATTTGACATATTTTTTCATAGAATTGACCGGTATAAGCAAGTCGACAACAGATGCCAGCAATAAAAATATAACGATTTGGGTAACCCAATTAATCAATAAATCCATTGTTCCACTCCTAACGCAGGAGAATCGTAATATTACTGGCAGCCACTAAAATGACAATTGCCAGAAAAAACATTAATGTCACAGCTAATAGGCAAGCCAAAATAAATACAATATACTTGCTGATTATTTCGAGTGTTGAAATGACAGGCCCATCACCTATTGGCTGCAGAATTGCTGCAGACAGCTTGTAGATGAGGGCAATGGCAAAAATCTTAAGCGCCGGAAATACGGCAATCAATACAACAATCATCACGCCTACAATCCCGACAGCATTTTTCAATAATAGAGATGCGCTTAATATAGTGTCAGTTGCATCGGTGAATGTCCTTCCGACTACCGGGATAAAATTACCAGTAATGAATTTGGTGGTTTTCATCGCCACACCATCCTGTACAGCACTTGTTGCCCCCTGTACCGACATAACCCCCAAAAAAATGGTTAAGAAGACACCCAAAGTTCCCATTCCAACTTGCTTAAACAAATTTGCCAGATTCGTAACTTTGTAGTTATCATTCAAACTGCTCACTATTAATAAAAGAGCAGCCAAAAATAATAAAGGTAGAATAAATCTTGAAACGAGCACTCCGCTCACGTTAATAAGGAATATAATAATCGGGTGGAAAAACGAAACTGTCATGACATTCCCCAAAGTCGCCATTATCCCGAGAACAAGCGGCAATAAAGCAATCATGAAACTGCTCATCATATCTATAGCGTCATTGGCATAGGATACAGCCAAATAAAAACTGTTTAAAACCAGGTAGATCAAGACAATGTAAACAACAAAATAAGCAATTTTACTAACAGCACTTTTTTCAAAAGCGGTGTGCATTGTTTGTAAAATCGTCGAAAACAATGTCAGCATCAAGAGTGTCCCTAATAGTTTCCCATTCAGGATCAGTTCATGGAGCAAATACTCAACAAGACCCCATAGTGTATCTTCAATCGAAAACGATCCATCTTCTTTAATAAATTCATAGATACTTGTTTTTTCCAGTTCAGGGACATATCCCCCATAATCATTTACGAGTGTTTTCCAATATGATTGAATCCCGTCAAGCGAAATATCATTCAGCAGCTGATTTTCGATATCATCCGGCCTCAATTCTTCCTGATTGTCCTCGGCAAAAACAGTTGCATGTCCCATAAGGAATAACAGCAGAATGAAAAAGACTATGAAGATTGCACGCTTATTTTGTATCACGCAGCCATTACCCCTTTCCTAAACCGCAGAAACGAAGCTTAATATAGCCTCGATCACGGCAGTAATAATCGGAACAGCCAGCAAGAGGATGAATATCTTTCCGGCAAGTTCGATCTTGGCTGCCACTGAGCTGAGCCCTGCATCCCTCGTGAGATTTGCTCCAAGTTCGGTAATATAAGCTATCCCAATGATTTTTAAAATCGTTGCCATATACATGCCATCAACATTTGCTTTATTTGCAAGTGACTCTATCATTTTGAAAATAATACCTATTTGTTGAATGATAGCCAAAAAAATCAGAATAGCTGTTGTAAGAACTAAAAAAAACGCAAAAGATGCATTGATTTCTTTCAGAATGATGTAAAGAATACTGGCAATGATTCCAATCACTACGATTTGTATGATATCCATTTATTACTACCCCTGGAAAAGGAATACGGATTTAATCTGCTGAAACAGATCGGAAAGGCCATTAACCACAATGACCAGTACAATAATAAAACCGACCAGTGTCGCAAATTGGGCTATTTCCTCTTTCCCCATTTGCTTTAATATCGTATGAATGAGTGCAACAATAATGCCAATGCCCGCAATTTGAAATAATATTGATGCATCAATAGCCATAGAAGTGCCCCTTTCCCTCTAAATGAGCAGCAATACAATAAACAGACCGCATAAGAGCCCCAGGCTTTTGGCCATTTTACTGTATCTATATTGGTTATCCCGGGCATCATCAAGTTCACGGTCCAAATGCTTAAGAGTCAGATGAATATGTTTTTGCTGCTGGTCAAAATCGTGTTGACCTAGTGTTCTGCCAAACTGCTTTAAAATTTCTGCTTCATTTGTATCTAATGCTGATGACTTAATTAATTCCTCTAAATGCCTGTTCCAAACTTGTGATAAATCATTGTTATGATGAGTCAGAGATCCATTTAACTGATTGAAAAATGAGCTGATCGGGTCCGGAATTTGTTTCGCTATTGTTGCAAATGCATCCGGTAAAGGCAGTTGACCATACAATATTTCTGCTTCCAAAATCTGCAAAGCATTTTTCATGTGCCGGATATGTTTTGGCCGTTCGTTCAATCTTTTACTAATATCAAATCCTGCCAGCGTTGTTGTGCCTATGAAAAGAAGCGCGCCAATCCACTGCATTTGTTACGCACCTCGATTTTTGCAAAAGATTTTCTTCAGATTCATTATAAATTCGATAAATATCACCTGGCTTGTCCTGTCTGTTTAATAAAACAAACCGCCGAAAAACCTGCTGGTCAAAAAGCGGCTGTAAAGACGGACGTTTCTTCAGTGCTTCAAGCGAGTTGCTGTGAATGGTACAAATGACAGCCACTCCTGCGTTGATAGCTTCCATTAAAGCCTGTACATCTGATTCGCTGCCAATTTCATCGACCACCAGCACTTCAGGTGACATCGACCTGATCATCATCATCATGCCCTCGTCTTTAGGACAGGCATCCATCACATCGGTCCTGATTCCCAAATCATGCTGAGGTATGCCTTTATTTGAACCGCCGATTTCCGAACGCTCATCCACAACCCCGACTTTATGTGCTACAGCTTTGCCCCAGCCTGAGCCAATCAGACGGGCCAGGTCGCGAATCAATGTCGTTTTCCCTGTTTGCGGCGGACCAATAATAAGCGTATTGACGTATTGATTAGGATACAAATACGGGACGAGCGGCAGAGCCGCACCGATGGTTTGTTTTGCAATACGAATATTATAAAACGTGATATGCCGGATAGCTTTCACCTGGCCATGCAGCGTATTTACTTTCCCGGATAAACCGACACGGTGACCGCCCTCAATGGTGACATACCCTTCTCTCAATTCGTCCTCCATCCGGTATAAGGAAAATTCACTGAGCTGATTCAGCAAAAATATGCTGTCGTTCTTGTTGGGTTTGATACAATCAAGCCATTCCGTATGACTGTCAAAAACGAATTCAAGCGGCTGCTGCAGCCTGAAACGGATCTCCTGTATATCGCTCCAGCGGCTGTGGAGTTTTTTATTAACAGCTTGTCTTAGTTTTTCGGGGAATAAGCGCAATATCTCTTCCATTTCAATATCCTCACCTTACAATAGCTTGTTAATAAATGTATGTTTATAAAAGCAAATTATGACCTGGCCACTGATAAAAAGCCCATTAAAAAAGCGATCCTGTAATGCAGGATCGCTTAAACATTCAATGATTCATCTAAGCTCTTGATATATAGCTACCTTCTTTTGTGCTGATGACTAATTTGTCACCTTGATTAATAAAGAGCGGAACCTGGACAACATATCCGGTTTCCAGCGTCGCCGGTTTTGTTCCGCCGCTTGCTGTATCTCCTTTCAAACCGGGTTCCGTTTCAGTTACAGTCAGTTCAACGTTTTTTGGAAGTTCGACGCCAATCACTTCACCTTCATAAGTCACAACAGACACTTCCATATTCTCGTGCATGAAATTTAATTCATTTTCAATTTGACTTGTCTGCAGTTCCAACTGCTCATAAGTGTTTGTATCCATAAATGCATGACTGTCACCGGATGCATATAAATACTGCATCTTCCTGTTTTCAATATGTGCCTGGTTTACCTTTTCACCGGCACGGAAGGTTTTCTCCTGGGTATTGCCACTTCGCAGATTCCGCAATTTTGACCGGACAAAAGCGGCGCCTTTTCCCGGTTTAACATGCTGAAAATCAATTACTTGCCAGATATCATTATCAACTTCGATTGTCAGACCAGTCTTAAAATCATTTACCGAAACCATCCGAAATCCTCCTTAACTAGAGTTGAATTAATTCTTTCTCTGCGTATGTCAGCCGTTCGCTGCCTGAATCTGTTATGACTATATCATCTTCAATACGGCAACCGCCAACATTTGGAATATAGATACCAGGCTCGACGGTTACGACCATCCCCGGCTCCAGTTTTTTATCAGAACGGAATGACAATGCCGGTCCCTCATGAACTTCCATGCCAAGTCCATGTCCTGTTGAGTGGCCAAAATATTCTCCAAAGCCCTTTTCTTTTATATAGTTCCGTGTCAGAGCATCTGCTTCTTTTCCGGTCATGCCTGGTTTCAGTCCGTCCACACCCCGCAACTGGGCTTCCAGGACCGTGTCATAAATCGTCCTAAGCTCACTATTAATCTCTCCTGCCCCAACTGTCCGAGTGGTATCCGAGCAATAACCATTAAACAGTGCTCCATAATCCATCGTTACCAGCTCGCCGGATTGGATTTCTTTGTCAGAAGCAACACCATGCGGAAGAGCGGCACGGTATCCTGAAGCAACAATAATGTCAAAGCTGGATGATGTTGCCCCCTGTCTGCGCATGAAAAATTCAAGTTCATTTGAGATATCAATTTCCTTAACACCAGGTTTAATATAGTCCTGAATATGCTCAAATGCGTCATCAGCTATCTTGGCTGCCTGTTTTAAAATCGCTAGCTCATTTTCCGATTTGATCAGACGGAGTTCCTCTATAAGCCCGCTCACAGGCTCCAGCTCAGCCTCAAAAGCTTTATTATATTGCTGGTAGATTGAGTACGCCACATGATCCTTTTCAAATCCGACATGTTTTACGTTCATTTGCTTTAACTGATCATTAATTTCCTCATGAATTAATCCTCTATGTTCGACAACTTTAAAGTCAGTTATCTGATCGCTCGCCTGTTCTATGTACCGGAAATCGGTAATGAAGCGTGCATCATTCAAACTTACGACAGCTATACCCGCTGTCCCGGTGAAACCGGTTATATACCGCCGGTTGACTGGGCTGGTAATTAATAAGGCATCCAATTTGTTTTCTTGTAATTTCTCGCGAAGTTTACTCAATTTCCCCATATGATCATCCCCTTCTATTTATTTAGAAAAGCAAGTGCTGCCAGGCGGTAGCTGTCCATGCCAAAACCGACGATCTGTCCATAACAAACGGCCGCCAACATGGACTGATGGCGAAACGTCTCACGCTTATGCACGTTTGAAATATGCACTTCGATAACCGGAGTGTCAATTGCGGTAATCGCATCCCTTAATGCAATGCTTGTATGGGTGTAAGCAGCAGGATTGAAAATAATCCCATCATACGATTTTTCATTTGCCTGGTGCAAATGGTCAATCAATTCTCCTTCATGATTTGACTGAAAGCAGTCCAGTTTACCGCCGTATTCTTCCACTAATTCAGTGATTTTTTCTTCAATCGTCTGTAAAGTAAACGCTCCATAGATTTCCTTTTCCCGTTTTCCCAATAAGTTAATATTCGGGCCATTCATCAGCAAAAGACGGTTCATGTGTTGATTCATTCCCTTTACCAATATACTAGTTATGGACTATTTAAGTTTATCACAAACTAAAGCGATTGAATAATCAAAGGGTTATCATTCAGTTCCACGTTCCTTTTCAGCTCTTAATTTATACAGCGTATCAGTATAATCATAAGATATGGAATATCCAATAAAAGTACCGTATAATATATATAAACAGATTGTCGAAACAATCGTATTTGCATTCAAGTCCCCCAATGGAGGGATATTCGGAAAGATTGGCTGAATGATATAAAACACAACGAACCATAAAACGATCCCATATGCGACGCCCATCCAGAGTGAATTGACCTTCTTAAACAGTATGAAGTAAATAAACGCCGTCAACAGAGATATGACGCCAATCATCAAAATAGATAAAACCGTTCCCAACCAGCCGTCAATCCAGCTTGCCGTTAGCCAGGAACGAAGCAGATAACTCTTCGGGGCCACCTCGGAAAAGTTAAAGTAGTATAACACCACACCAAAAAATCCTCCCAATAGTCCTCCGATAAACCCCGTCAGCAATGAACGGGATAAAATGCTGACCGGTTCTTCCTGTTTATTCTGTTCCAGACGTTGATCCTGGTTTTCCATTCGAAACACCTCCATGTTTATTGTTACCGAATACCGCAAAACCAATCATCCGATTTCATGGGCAATTAACTGGTTTTAAAGAGGATTTTCTAGTAAAATAAGAAGTATAAAATACCTTGGTAAATTGTGCATATTTTGTACAGGAACGGAAACAATGATAAATAGCAAAAAAAATCTTAAAGAAAATGATAAAAATCGCGTTAATCGTGGTATAGGTATAATAGCAGTATTAAAAGCGTGAAAGGAGGATATCCGAATGGGTAATCATAAAAGTGCTTTGCTGGTTTATGTGATCATAGGGTTGGCCGTTATTGGTGTTGTCACACAGTTGTTTACCAATACAGCCTCTTTTCTGACCAGTATATTTACAATGCTCGGGTTTGGTATTGCCATTTTTGCGGTCATGTACTTCGTTTTTTTCAAAAAGCGAACACCGTCAAACGAAACTAAAAAGTATAAACAGGCGGTTAAGCAATCGAAAGTTAAATACAGCAGCCAGCAAAACAAACCAAAATCTCCTTCTAAACGTTCGCAGCCGTTTTCACTGAAAAAGAAATCGAATAAGCGCCCGTCCCATTTGCGGGTTATTGATGGAAATAAATCAAAAAGAAAAAACCGAGCTAGTTTTTAAAACTAGCCCGGTTTTTAGTTTGGCCAATATTTAAGGAATTCTTGTGCCTGATCTTTTCCGGTACGGATCAGCCGCTCTCTCGCGGTGGGGTTCAGTTCAAAATCTGTCGTTTCTACATGGTCCACCGGGAGGAAAATAATGTTTTCCTTTTCTGATGTAGAAACGTAACGGGCATCATGCGCATTAAGCATTGTGGAAAATAGTGCCTGAAACATATCTATGGCATTTTTGATTTCACGCGGTTTTTCCCGTGCCGGATGTCCGTTTAATTTCATTCCAACTACCGGGCGTTTGCTTCGGTTGTTCCCAGCATTAAAAACCCATAGCGGAAAGTTGCTTAACAAACCACCATCCACTATCAAGCTTCTTTTCCCGTTTGCTTTAGTGGGGATATTTTTTGGCATAAAAAAATATGGGAATCCCGCACTCATACGGACTGCCTTTGCAACTGGGAAATAATCCGGGTTTATACCGTAAATCCTGTGCAAATCATCTGGAATAACAACAAGTTTACCGAGGGATATATCACTGACAATCACTTTTAAATAACCGGGCTTAAGATCATTGAAGGTGTGTATCTTTTTTCTTGCCAATTGTTTATGAATCCATTTTTCGAGTTTATTGCCTTTATACAGACCAAGTTGAAAATAAAGGTTCACCCATTTGGAGAATGGAATAAACGTCGTCCATTTAGGAGCGTCCATCAGTTTTTTGGTGTCCAATTCCTGTATCATTTCATCCATCTCGCGAAACTGATACCCCGAAGCAAGAAATGCTGCAATGATAGCACCGGCGGATGAACCGGCCACCCTTTCAAACGTATGGTTATGGTCGTACACTCGCTCTAACGCTCCAATAAATGCATACGCCTTAACTCCCCCGCCTGAAAATACGCCATCAATTTTCATCAGACCTCTCCCCATTGTTATCGCTCGTTTTTGCTGTCGGCCAGCCCCTCTTCCTTTTATCTGATGATCTGTGACAACCCTCCTGTCACAAAAATTTTGCCCCGCTTTATATATGTAAGAGCACACAAAGGGAAATAGAACACAAAATTAGCCGGTTACTCTTCACTTGCCTTGATAACGCTTTGCAAGTCTCTTATTCGTTTCTTATCGGTTTTGAAATATTGGACAAGATCGCCGATTCTGTCGATGGAATTCCAGCTGAGATGGTGTTCGATCCCTTCCACATCTTCATAAATCTTGTCACCGTCAACACCAATAACTTCAAGAAACTCTTCCAGCAATTCATGCCGGTAAACAAGCCGCTCACCGAGCTTTTCACCTTTTGATGTCAATATGAATCCCCGATATTTTTCATAGTTAAGGTAGCCATCCTTGTCCAGTTTTTGAACCATTTTTGTGACAGATGATGGATGGACCAACAGAGCTTCTGCAATATCCGATACGCGGGCATAACCCTTTGACTCCATTAAATTATGAATTTGTTCAATATAGTCCTCCATACTTGGGGTAGGCATCAAATCACTCATTTCATGGGAATAATTTTTTAGTCAGTGCAAAATTGTTTCTCTCTAGAGGATACAGGATATCAGCTGATGAGACAAGCTTCAGGGAATTAATAAGGGGAACCGGCCAGTTTACCGATTCCCCTCTGAATTTCAATTTACAATCCGCATTTAAGCTGGGCACCACAGCTTGTGCATGTGTTGCACCCGCCGATATCCTCAATATTTCCGTTTCGGCAGACAGGACATGTGTCTCCCACTTCAGATCCGATGGAAACATTTGTTTTATCCAATTCCTGAACAGTATCCATCAGAACTACTTTCGGTTTTTCTTCCTCAAAAAGCTCGGTTTGTTCACTAAAGGCATTTTCTTCCGCTTTTAACGTTAACACCTGTGTGTCACGGCTTCCATCAACGTATACCGTGCCGCCTTTTGCACCGCCATTATACAATCTGCGGTAGACACTCTCTACCTGATCAACTGTATAACCTTTAGGTGCGTTAACCGTTTTGGAGATAGAACTGTCCACCCAGCCCTGGATGACGCACTGTGCGTCTGCATGTTCTTCGGGGGACAGATCCATAGCTGATATGAACCACTCCGGAAGATTTTCCGGATCCCGATCAGGATGTTTATCCAGATATTCTTGAACAATATCAGCATTGACTTCAATGAATTTCCCTAACCGGCCGCTTCTGAAATATGAAAAGGAGAAATATGGTTCCAACCCGGTGCTGACTCCGGCCATCGTCCCTGTTGATCCAGTTGGTGCAACCGTCAGCAGATGTGAGTTGCGGATACCATATTCAAGAATACTTTCTTTGATATCTGCTGGCATTTTTTGCATATAACCAGTGTTTATGAATGATTCCCGCAGACTTTTTGTTTCTTCATCGGTCTCTCCAACCAGAAACGGAAAACTCCCTTTCTCTTTAGCCAGCTCAACCGATTCGCGGTATGCGGTTGTTGCAATTGTTTCAAATATGTTATCAGCAAGCCTATTGCCTTCTTCTGATCCATACTTTGTCTCGCAATAGATCAACAAATCGTGAAGTCCCATGACGCCCAAACCGACACGGCGTTCACCAAGTGCTTGTTTTTTATTTTCTTCAAGGAAATACGGTGTTGCATCAATGACATTGTCCTGCATGCGAACGCCTGTCTTGACAGTTTGTTTTAGTTTATCAAAATCAACGGATTTCGTACTTTTATCAGCCATCTGAGCTAAATTGACAGCTGCAAGATTGCAGACAGAATAAGGTGCAAGAGGTTGTTCCCCACACGGGTTTGTTGCAACCACCTGGTCGCCATAAGCTTGCGCATTTGTCATTTCATTGGCATTATCAATGAAGAAAATGCCCGGTTCCGCCGAATATGTTGCACAAATATTGATCAGGCTCCATAATTCTTTTGCCTTAATCCGGCGATAAACACGAATACCGTAACCCATTTCTTCCCATTTACGGACATCGCCTATTTCATGCCACTGCTCATTATAAGCCTTCATTTCTTCTTCTGAGTAGTTCTCAACATCAGGAAAACGAAGTTCATACTCTTCATCATTTTCCACAGCGTCCATGAAATCTTTTGTGATACAGACTGAAATATTGGCACCTGTTAGGAACTCAGGATTATGAACATCGTACGTTCCTCCGGTAATCAGTTTTTGTTCTGCCTCATGAATGGCAGCCTGTGTGAAACCGCCTTGTCCCGGCATTGAACAGTAATTGACAATCCCCTGATAAAGATCGGATTCAGTTTCAGTCAATGGTGTAAATTTCAATTTTTCCTGTGCCAGCGTTTTAATCTGCTCATCCTCGGTGTTTTCAATCAAATACCGCAAAATCCTCGGATTCTGCATTTTTGAAATGATAAATTCAATAATATCCGGGTGAGAATCGACTAACATGATCATTTGAGCCAAAATGTTACGTTGATTCGTTACATCAACTCTCCAAATCACTTTGGAGTTCAGACCATATCTTACACATTACTCAAAATGTGTCCCCGCGCTTCGAAATCACTCGATTTCTACTCTACTCGCTTACGTATTTTCACGTGCTTTCGATGGCCGTTGAACCTTCTTCCATACGAAGTTTGGCTGCTGATTGTCTTTGTCCACTTGCTGTTTTTTCGCATGTCACGCTTACCGTTTCCGGTTACGTTGTAGCCAACAAGTCATAAAAGAGTTCCCAGCAATTCACGGGGTTTATTTATAGACGAGGCACTTCTGTTTACCACGTCTTGATCCACCCTGTTCCACAAGATGAGTCAGTTTGGCAATATCATCAAGCCAGGAGACCGACCCGGATGATTTTCCGTTCACGCCTCTTGCCAGCGCATTTCGCGGTCTGAGTGTCGAACCGTTTGTACCGACACCGCCTCCCCGCGACATAATCTCCATCACCTGTTTACGATGATCTGAAATGCCTTCGCGTGAATCTTTAATATACGGCATGACATAGCAGTTGAAATACGTCACATCGGTATCAGCTCCTGCCCCGTATAACACGCGTCCTGCAGGAATAAAATTCATCCTGCTCAGTTCTTCGTTGAATTTTTCATACCACTCATTCTGTTGTTCTTTCGTTGTCTCGACATTTGCCAAGCCTGTGGCATTTCGTTTAGCTATCTGCTCATAAAAAACTTCCAGCGGTTTGTCTATCACACTGAGTGACCGTCTTATAATCCCTGTGGAAGCTTCCTCTTCATCATCAAGAACCGAAACAAAATCTGAATCAACTTCAATCATTGCCTCTTTGTTATCCCAATCAATAGATTTGATAAATCCAAGCCCGCGAGCAGGAAAACTAGGGTCAGCCTTAACGGTCAACACGACAAAATCTCCTGCTTTTAACGTGGTTTTTGCAGTATCTTTAAATGCATACCGATCGAGCATAACCAGCCTTGATACGTCTTTATGCGTCAATCTCATATCATCTGTAACCGGATGTACTTGCGGAAACAGTTTTATATCGTCGTTCAATGCCTGTACATCTATGTCATACCGATTTTCAACAGCAGTCGACATTTCGGATTCACTCCCTTTCATAAATGTGCTATTATAAACATACCACATTTCGAAACAATTAAACAATATATAGTATATATTTTTTAAAAACAATACAATATATGGTGAAAAGAACAAACGATCAGTGATTTGTCAATCACAATAAAGGACAAATATATCAAGAAATAAAGAGTAAAATCAAGATAACTCCCATAAATATAGCGTTTTTAACCTTTTTCAATTTCTACCCCGCATATAATGGTCAGTAAACCGCCGAAAGACGATGGCTAACTGACCTTAACTGCCCGATTTTGTTCAACAAACATTAATGGGGAAAAAGTGCCCCACTGAATAAAGTTTCACTTTATTTCCGGCAATAAAACAGAAAATTCGACAAATATAGTCATAATCCTTCTCATCCCTACCACTGAAAATAACAACCTCTTATATGATCACCACATTCCCTCCCATCAAGAAAAATACTTTGAAAAAAATACTAATCCGCCATATAATAGAGAATGGAAGAATTAGATTGACGGGGGATTCATAATGGAAATTTTAATTATAGTTGTTGTAGCTCTTTTGGCAGTAGGCATGTTCCGGTACTTCAGACAAAAAAACTTTTTGAAAACATTAACGGAAGACCAGTTCCGCCAAGGTTATCGAAAAGCACAACTGATCGATGTCCGTGAGCCAAATGAATTTGATAAAGGTCATATTCTTGGTGCACGGAATATTCCGCTGACGCAAATGAAACAGCGGCTTGTTGAACTGAGAAAAGATAAACCAGTCTATTTGTACTGCCAGGGTGGTTCAAGATCAGGAAGAGCTGCCCAGCTGCTCCATAAAAAAGGCTATGAAGATATCAACCAGCTCAAAGGCGGCTTTAAAAAATGGACCGGAAAAGTAAAAGCTAAATAACACAATGCAACTTATCCAATATAGTAAAACTTCATGCAGTGGGCGCTTTTTCCCTATTGAATGTCAGTTAAACAGATCCCGGGTATCAAGGTCAGTCAACCGCCGTTTTTTAACGGTTGACTGATCATTAGATGCGGATAAAAGCGGGATAAATAAAATGGACGGGGCGATAACCCCGTCCATTTTATTTATGGTAACGCAATATCGGTTTCCGTGCAGCTGTTGTTTCATCCATTCGTTTTACAACCGTATTGTGCGGCGCCTCCTGAACCAACTCAGGCTCATTTTTCGCCTCCTCGGATATTTGCAGCATGGCGTCAATGAAACCGTCCAATGTTTCTTTCGATTCAGTTTCAGTCGGTTCGGTCATCATAGCTTCTTCCACATTCAAAGGGAAGTAAATGGTCGGCGGATGATAACCATAATCAAGCAGCCGTTTAGCAATGTCCAATGTGCGGACACCCAGCTGTTTTTGCTTTTTGCCTGATAACACAAATTCATGCTTGCAATGCTGTTGATATGGCAAGAAATATTCTTTTTCAAGCCTGCGCATCAGGTAATTTGCATTTAATACCGCATATTCGCTTACTTTTTTAAGTCCTTCAGCACCCATCGTACGGATGTAAGTATAAGCTCGCAAATAAATGCCGAAGTTCCCATAGTATGGCTTTATTCGTCCGATAGAATCAGGACGGTCATAGTCAAATACGAATTGGTCATCTTTTTTAGTAAGCACCGGTTTTGGCAAATAAGGCGCGAACTCCTCGGTTACACCAACTGGTCCTGATCCTGGTCCACCGCCGCCATGCGGTCCGGTGAATGTTTTGTGTAAATTCAAATGAACAACATCAAATCCCATGTCCCCAGGTCGGGCATATCCCATAATCGCATTAAGATTTGCCCCGTCATAATAAAGCTTTCCGCCTGCACCATGAACAATTTCTGCCATTTCCATGATTTCAGTCTCAAACAAGCCCAGTGTATTCGGGTTTGTCAGCATTAATGCAGCTGTTTCCTGACTGACAACACGCTTTAAATCCCCGATATCCACTAAACCTTTATCATTTGTTTTAACCGTAACCGCATCAAAGCCGGCAACTGAGACTGACGCCGGGTTTGTTCCGTGGGCAGAGTCCGGAACAATTACTTGCGTCCGACTGTAATCATCGTTTGCCTCATGAAAGGCACGAATCATCATTAATCCGCTCCACTCACCTTGGGCTCCGGCTGCTGACTGCAGCGAAAAATCATGCATACCGGTTATTTCACTAAGAGAGATTTGCAGATCGTACATCATTTCCATAGCGCCCTGCACCGTTTTTGGATCCTGATGCGGATGAATGTGACTGAATCCGGCTAGTCTTGCTACATCTTCATTAATTTTAGGGTTATACTTCATCGTGCATGACCCGAGCGGATAAAATCCAGAATCCACACCATAATTGCGACTTGATAATGCTGTATAGTGACGCATAAGATCAAGTTCACTCACTTCCGGCAGATCAGGTGCCTCGGAACGGACATAGGAATCCTCAAATTCACTGTCCAGATCGATTTCCGGAACATCCAATTCCGGCAGACTGTAACCTGTTCTTCCTTTTTTCCCACGCTCAAAAATTAACGGAAAATCTGTCTTAGCCATGGATATCCCCCAATTCTTTGACAAACGTATCAATTTCTTCTTTTGTACGATTTTCAGTGACAGCAATCAGCATATGGCCTTCCCATTCAGGATAGCCTTGTCCCAGATCGTATCCGCCAATAATACCGCTCTTTAAAAGCTTATCATTGATACCTGTAACATCTTCAGACAGTTTAATGACCAGTTCATTGAAAAATGGCCCGGAAAAAACTGCAGGGATGCCGGTAATTTCCAGCTGCTGTTTGGCATAACGTGCCTTTTGCATATTTAATACAGCCATTTTCCGCAGACCGTGTTTTCCGATTGAGCTCATTGCAACAGAACTGGCAAGCGCATTTAATGCCTGATTGGAACAGATGTTGGATGTTGCCTTATCACGTCTGATATGCTGTTCTCTCGCTTGCAATGTCAGCACAAACCCGCGTTCACCATCTTCATCTGTTGTTTGCCCAACCAATCGTCCGGGTACTTTGCGTTTTAATTTATCTGTGGTTGCAAAATAACCACAATGCGGACCGCCAAATTGAGCAGGGATGCCGAAAACTTGTGTGTCGCC
>Ga0079226_10001826_pt1 | contig 16356 bp, 17 predicted proteins | sample Poulit2014_FD_76345 | JGI IMG/M metagenome (GOLD analysis project Ga0079226, IMG submission 76345) | Agricultural soil microbial communities from Georgia to study Nitrogen management - Poultry litter 2014 | ecosystem: Environmental > Terrestrial > Soil > Agricultural land | place: USA: Georgia...
GCTGGTCTTACTGTATCACCAGTGCTGTGTATGGCTCCTGATACCATTCCATCAGCCTTACCCATGTAAACATACATGGTTCCAAAGTAGTTAGGATTCTTTAGAGCTTTCCTAGCATCTTCCTCACTTGCTTTTCCGGCCCTTCTTTCTACAAATGCATCTACCATAGCATCAAATTCCTCATATTTTTCCGGGTCAATGATTTCTAGATCTCCTATGTCTACATTTTCAGAGCTAGCTAATTCCTTAACCTCTTCTACACTCCCTAATACAATAGGCTTGAGATCCCCATCTTCATTTAAGCGAATAGCTGCCTTCAATACCCTAGGATCATTACCTTCTGGAAATACTATAGATGACCCCTGACCCCTGATTTCACTCTTTAAACTTTCAATTAATGACATAATATCCTCCTTCGTAATTATAAAAATTATCCCATGTTAAATATATACCATATATCATTATACACATTAACACTTATAAAATAAAGTCATCTTACGATTAATGTATATCAAAGGATGCTCCCCCAATAAATTCCCGTAATATAGAATTAGTAGGTATCATACTTTCATCTTCTATATCTAGAAAATATTCCAAAAATCTAAGAAGTTTCCTTGCCTCGCTATAATATATGGATGAATTATCTATTTGCTTTAACAATGGAGCTACATATTTTTTCAAGACTGACATTTCATATACCAATGAGGAGTTAAACATAACATCTGCTTCTTCTTGATATGGAAATATGTTTTCATTTTCCCCTCTTCTTACTCCCTTCCATAGTTCAAAGGTATCTATAGGATCATATCCCCTATATTTTACGTCCCTTACCATTCTTCTAATTAATCTTGTATCTGTAGTAGATATGCGATTATGGGAGTCTAGATTTAATTGAGTTAGGGCAGAAATATATATTTTATATTTGTTTTTCTCAGGGATTTCATAGGTGAGCCTTGGATTTAATCCATGTATTCCTTCTACAATTATAGGGTGATTTTCATCTACCTGGATCATTCGTTCTGTCTTTTCTCTCCTGCCCTTTAAAAAATTAAACTTGTGTAATTCTATACTCTGCCCTTCTATAAGTTTCAATAAGTCCATGTTCAATAATTCTAATTCTAATGCCTCTAATGCTTCAAAATCATAGCTTCCATCCTCACTTAAGGGGGTATCTTCCCTATTTACAAATTAATCATCTAAGCATATAGCTATAGGCCTTCTTCCATTTACCTTGAGTTGTATAGCCAGTCTTTGAGCAAAGGTAGTTTTTCCAGAAGAAGATGGCCCTGAAATTAAGATTATATTATGATCATTGTCCTTACAAATATCATCTGCTATTTGAGCAATTTTCTTTTCATGAAGGGCCTCTGAAACTTTTATGGCCTCGATAATATCTCCATTGATTATCTTTTCATTTAGGGAGCCTACATGAGCTAGGTCTAATATATCTAACCATCTACTTGACTCAGCAAATACTTTTCCAAGTTTATTTTGTTCCATAAAATTGTCCATATCATAATTATTTTTTCTACTAGGATAAAGTATTAATGCACCTGGATAATAATATTTTAATTTAAACTCACTTATATACCCTGTAGAAGGAGCCAAGTATCCATGGAATGAATCAATATGATTATCTATCTTGTATACACCTATATTGTTACTATTTATAGAATTAAATAAGCGAACTTTGTCTGTATATCCTTGCTCTTTAAAGATTTCAACTGCTTCTTTTTTAGAATATCTCTCTCTTTTAATTTCATAGTCTTTATCTATGATTTCCTCCATTTTCCTTTGGATTGCCTGCAATTCCTTAGATCTTATAGGATAAGGTTCTAATTCTACATAAAGGCCTGATCCTATAAAATGATTTATCTTTGCTCTAGCATCAGGATATAATTCCTTGCATGCCATTATATAAATTGCAGTTATAGTTTTTGTATAAATCCTATAACCATCTACATCTTTATAATCTAGGAATTTTATTTCCATACCTTCTTTTACTATTTCTCTTAAATTATATATTTGATTATTTATCCTAGCCCCTAAGTATTTTTTATAAGTATCTTGAAATAGCTTCTTGGATAGTTGACGTAGTGTTGTATTATTATCTACTTCAACATCTCCGAAACCTAATACATTGACATTAATCTTCATATACTATATCTCCTTTGTCCTGTCTCTATTTAAACTTACGATTAAAGTAACCCCCTAGATATTTGTTCTATATAAAATTGTATTTACTAAATCTAATTCATCTATAATGATCTTTAAATGATAATTATAAATTAAATCTAAATCATCCATATTATTTTCATCCTGTTCAGGTACCTCCCTATTAAAGTATTTCTCTATATATTCTTTATTATCTTTATCAATTATTGGTGATTTTTTAATAGAATGAATGACTTTTAAGTGAATATTAATATTTTCAAAAGCATTAAACAACTTATTATAAGATTGTATATCATCTTCTTTTTCCGTATTAAATCTTAAATCTTTTTTAAATAATTTATATTCCTTCCCAATATTATTTATTTCTTCGCTTAAAGTGTTCAGTTCATCAAACTGTCTCTCCCATATAAGCTTTTCTAATATTCTTTCCACTCCTAAAAACATTATATCCATAGTTTCTTTAATTTTTTCTTCTATTTTTGGTGGTCTTATGAAATAATTTGTAGCTGTTCCTATGGTTATGCCTATTAAGGTATCTAGAGTTCTATTGAGAGCATAGCTAACCCCATCCCCATCCTTATAATTTAAAACGATTGCCAAGAATACAACCATAGAAATTCGGACTGCTCTTTCCCATTGAAAGGCATTACATATATTTATAATCAGGATAAGCCCTAATCCTATTAATAGAAAATTTTCGGGGGCAATAAATGTGATAATTAATGCAATTGTTCCCCCTAATATTGTACCGTACATTCTAAATTTTCCTGTCTCGAAGGATTCAGAAATTGAATATTCTATGGTCATTATAGCCGCTATACTGGCCAATAAAGGACTCCTTAAATTGAGAATCTCAGATATTGCTATAGTGAAAATAACTGCTATTACAGTCTTTATGGTTCTCATACCTACTTTTGCAAATTTCATCTCTATTCTCCTTATACAATTTAATAATAATCATTTCATATTATTACCTAAAAAGTATAAATATCCTCTCCCTATCTATATTATCACAATAGCCTCCCTTATAAAATACAAGTTATAGCTCCCATTAATCCAAAACTCTTTCCATCTCTTCTAAAAGAATGAAGAAAAGGTGTAGAATAAGTTGATAAGTCTATAATATTTATATTTTCTTTTTTTATTCCTGCTTTAATTAATAATTCTATATTAATCTTACCTAAATCAATAAGATATTTGACTTCATTCTTTCTAGATATTATTTCATCATGAAAATCAAATGTAGACTGGAACATTTCCATAACATCTATCTCTACTTCAAAATCTTCCCTTCCAATTGAAGGACCTAATATAGCAATAATATCTTCAGCTTTTGAACCGTATTTTTCCTCCATAAGCTTCACACCATGAGGCCCAATTTTTTGCAAGGTTCCTTTCCAGCCTGAGTGAATATTGGAATGCACCTGTTTTTTAGGATCAAATAATATTATAGGTGTACAATCCGCATACCTAGTCATTAGTCCTATATTTTTTTTATTAGTTATGAGCCCATCTGTATCTGGTATATGTCTACCCACTATATCTTCTTTACCTTCATTTTCTCCAGCTATTACTTTTATGTTTTTGGAGTGGGTTTGTTTACCTGAATATAATTGTCTTGGTTTTATATTTAATAGTTTATATATTGTATTTATATCATCTTTATAATTTTCTATAGATTTATTGGTTTTTCTACCCATATCCATATCTATAGTTGTAAAGCAATGCTTTAGACCTAATTTCTTTAGTTCAGGAATTATAATAAATGATTTCTTATCTTTAGAAACTATTTTATATTTCATATCTTGCTCCTTTATATCTTATTAATTCTATATAAATAGAATAACTTTTATTCTTTTTAAATAATATTTCTATCTATATTATAATTGAAATTCTTATAAGAATACAAATAAAAAATCTTCTCCTATAGGGTAGAGAAGATTTTATCTTATATATTAATTTCGCTTTATTCTCTTTAAGGCACTATTTTTTAATTGTGGAATATTATATATTTTATCCAGTTCATAGGCAGAATATGTCAATTTGATGGCATGTACATCTGAAGATCTAGCCCCTTTGATTCGTATACAATCCCAAGATAGCTCACTTATATCTTGAATCTTGTCAGGATATTTCAGACTATCCACAGTCATTAGATGGCTTATCACAGTTGTTGTAAAAACATTTAAGGCTTTATGGAAATCATAAAAGTATTGTTTCAATACAATTAAAGCATGTAATCCAGTAATACAATGTAATACAACTATATTCCCTGAATCATCATAAGCAGGTATCAATAATTTTAACAAAGATTTTATTTTTTCATCTTCATCCCCTCCTATTATGAACCCTTCATCCATATAGAATTTGTCATTATAAAGGGCTTTCAATCTTTGGCCAAGGGTTTTATTAGAAGCAATTATCTCTTTTATATGAGAGTCATCGGCAATCTGTCGCATCTCATCAATTATATTTTCTCCATTAATCTCTTTGGTAAATAATTCTCCCTCCCTATATCCAGTTACATAATAAGCTAATGCCCTAGATACCTCATAAATTAAATCTTTATCCATTTTATATCCTTCTACTCCATAAGCAAGCCTAATTAATGTATGAAATATTCCTGCGGACATTCCTAAAATATACTTATTTAATATTTCCTCTATAATATTATCGACATTTTCTTCTCTAATTTCTTCTTGAATAATCTCTAGTGCTGATTCATACAGCTCTCTTTTTCCTAAGGTTTCCTCAAGTAAGTTTATTTTTGGATATTCAGATTTTACTGGATTTATTTTCGAATCTTGAGCATATTTTTCTGAATACTCTTTAACTTTATCTAAATCATTTGTTAGTTTGAACAGTGCCAATTGTCCCATTGGTAGGTGATTTACTAAGCTTCTCATATAGGGAGATTGTTTTCTACCATATGTATTAATTATTTCTCCAATAGTCATAATCACGCCTCTTTCTATCTTAAATTGTCCAGTATACAATCTATACCCTTAGATACACTTTCCCAATCAGCAAATTTTTATAATTTATATTTTTACACAAGCAAATACTATCCCATCCATTGAATTCTCAACAGAAGGGATAGTATAGGGAGTTAATTACTATTTAGCTTTATCAAATTTTTCTTGAATTTTATTCCAGTCTACTACATTCCACCAGGCATCTATATAGTCGCCTCTTTTATTCATATATTTTAGATAATAGGCATGCTCCCACACGTCTAATCCCATTAGTGGTATCTTCCCATCTGAAATCGGATTATCTTGATTAGCTGAAGATACTACCTTTAATTTGCCATCATCTAATACTAACCATGCCCAACCACTGCCAAATCGTCCTAAAGCAGCTTTCTTGAAATCTTCTTTAAATTTTTCAAATCCACCTAAGTCTTCTTCTATTTTCTTGCCTAATTCCCCCTCTGGATCTCCTCCACCTTCCGGTGACATTATTTCCCAAAACAGGGAGTGATTATAGTGTCCACCTGCATTATTTCTAACTGCGATTCTGATTTCATCTGGTAACTCATCCAAGGATTGAAGTAATTCCACTACATCCATATCCTTAAACTTATCTTGATCTTCTAAAGCATTATTTGCATTATTAATATATGCCTGATGATGTTTTGTATAGTGAGTTTCCATTGTCAATTTATCAATATGTGGTTCTAATGCATCATAAGAATAATTTAATTCTGGTAATTTAAAAACCATTATATCTCTCCTCTATATTTTATAGCTCTATTTTCTATCTATTATATATATGCCCATTTTTTTAAATGATAAACATTATCACTTAGAAAGATTAAAAAATCCTAGACTTTTCTAGTTTAGGATTATAATTTAACTTTAAATATGTAAAAAATTATATTAAAAAAAGTATTCCAATTCCTATAACAGAAAGTAGGGTTCCAAATACCTCCTTAATTGTTAGTTTCTCCCCCTCCACAAATATAGAATAAGGTAATACAGTTACAGGCATTATTGATGTTATAGTTGATGATATACCAGCTGCCGTATATTTAAGAGATGTCAATTGCAGCGACACACCTAAAAAAGGACCAAATAGAGAGCCTAATGTAATATCTACCATGGCCTTTTTATCTTTTGCCGCTTTTTTTAAGTCCTCCCATTTATTTAAATATATAAACAAAACTACAAAAGCTATAAATCCTGCTACTATTCTTATTTGGGTAGCAGCTAAAGAACTATAATTTCCCATACCTACTTTACTCAAGATCATTCCTACAGATTGTCCGACTGCACCTAAAAAAGCAAAAATTATACCTCGTATTGGATGTTTAAATTTAATTTTTTCATCTTCCCTATCTTTACCTAATATTACTAGTCCAATGCCACTTAGCGTTATAAGCATACCTACTATACATATATAAGATATTCGCTCTTCCATAAATATAAAACCTAATAAGGCAGTTATAGGTGGACTGGTGGCCATTATTAATAAGGTTATTCTTGTACCTATTTCTACATAGGCTTGAAATAAAAACAAATCCCCAAGAAAGAATCCTACAAAGCCAGATAATCCTAGCCATATCCAATTATGTGCTGTAGCATCTAAAGGAAGAAATTGTCCTCTATTTATATATGTAAAAATACTTAAGAAGATAAAACCAATTATAAGCCGTATAAAATTAACAGCTAGTGAGCCTACCTTTTTTCCTGCCGATTCAAAGTATATTCCATTTAGTGTATAACAAAATGCTGTAGCAAGGGCTGCTAATTCTCCCGTTCTGGATCCAATCATTTACCTCCCCCTTTAAGTTTTTATTTTTCCATATAATATTCCATAACTCTTTTTTCATTTATTTCTGCTATCTTTTTATTAATATGATCATATCCATTAGGATCATGGGGTATCAGGCAATCGGAACAATCCTTCATACCATGAGTGTTTTTATAGTTACCTCCACATTCATCCAAAAAATATAATGGGCAATAGCAAAACATACAATTAAAATTCTCCACATCTTTTACATTATGACATGGTAAGTATTGGCAATCCTTATTATTATAAAATCTATATGAATTTTCCATATTTATCCCCCTTTTATTTAATTATGCATAGAAAAAAAGGAGATATCTCCTTTTTTTAAATATCTATATATATGGTTTTATTGTCTTCTGCCATTAATCCATTATCATACTTCCATTGTTTATATATTTCCAATTCATCTTTTAGCTTCTTCAATATATATCCAATTATAATTATATCATCTAGATAACTACCTTTTAAGGGTTTTGGAAGGATTTTCACCGGACTAACTATATATAATAGTCCTGCTACAGTCAATATAATAGTATTTGGTGATAAATCTCTATACTTCCCATCTTTCCAATCAATAATCATTTCAATGGCAATTTTCATATCATTCGTAAGAGACGAAAGTACTTCATTATCCTCCATCTTTTCTTTTACATCAGATATAATCTTATTCAATTCTTTATTATCTTCATATATGGATTTTGCTTTCTCTTTTAAGTCCTCCAAGATATTTTCAATATTATTTTCCATATTATCACCTTTTATTTTATAGTATTTATATTACATAGTTATTATCTACCCTGGGTGACAGCATCTAATCTATATTGGTCTTTAAGCCTATTTCTTTAGCTACAGCTTTCATACCTTCTATGGTTTCTTTTATTACTTGGTCTCTGTCCATATCAAGCATTTCTATCCCTTTTGATATAGTTTCCCTGTCTATGCTTGCTGCAAAACTCTTTTGTTTCCATTTTTTCTTTACAGATTTTGCTTTCAAATCTTCCAGACTCTTGCTTGGTCTCATTAGAGCTGTTGCATAAATTAGGCCTGTTAATTCATCTATTGTATATATTACCTTTTCCATTGGGTGCACAGGTTCTACATCTGTGCAAATCTCCCAGCCATGACTCATTACTGCTCTGATATAATCTTCTGCCCAATTTTCTTTCTCCAGTATTTCTTTAGTTACCTTACAGTGTTCCTCTGGATACTTTTCAAAGTCTAGATCATGAATTAAGCCTATAACTTTCCATTTCTCAATATCTTCTTCCCCAAGAAGTTCTGCAAAATGTCCCATTACAGATTCTACCATTAGTGAATGATTAATTAGTGCTGGCTCCTGTACATACTCTCTTAATAAATTATAGGCATCTTCTCTACTAGGAACAAATTTATCCATTGTAAAACCTCTTTCCTTTTAATTAGTATTTTACTCTAGTATATCTAAATATTCAAGGATAAGATGGATATTGAATTATTTACCCTACTTTTATAATATGATACAATTCTTATATTGATAAATTATAGAAGTCTATTTCATGCTTAGACGGTCCTTTCATAATAAATATTACTAAAAGGACCGCCCTATAGACTTTAAAACTCTTTATGCTTATATATAATTATAGATACTTGAATTGATATAAGATACAAAACTATTCCTAACCCTAGAATTATAAGTATTATGCCATTTAAACTAAGATTCAAATTCATAAAATATATAAGAAGCCTTGAGGTCATTATTTTATCTAAATATCTTCCCAATATGGTAGGCAGTATTATAAGTAATATATAAAATATTTGATTAAAGACTTGTATTTTACCTATATTATAATATTGAAATGGTAGGTATATGGAAAAAATTATCAGGGATAATCCTATAACTAATAATAGACTAAGACCTGACATAGTGGCACCAGGAAATATATCTTTTGTTAAAATTGTAGCTATATGTGAAATTGTGAATATATAGATTGTTATTAATAATATATAGGTAAATATAGATAGGTATCTTCCCTCTACTATATCCTTCCTATTTATAGGCAAAGAGTTGAGCAGAATATCTCCTTTGTTTTTTAAATCCTTCTGAGAAATCCATATAGATACAAAATATACCATGGCGAAAGCTAGAAATGGATAAAATATCTTTGATTTAAATATATTGTCTATACTTAAACCTGTTAATGCAAATGTTCCACCTATAATAGCTACTATCCAATTTACTATTCCTAACATATGTATATCTTTTATTACTAATCTTCTCAATCTCAACCCTCCTATACTAGGTCCCTGTTTTCATAGAGTAAAACAGATATTCCCATGGATATAAGATAAACTACAAGGCCTATTATATATCCTCTTGCACCTTGGAATAAATTGACATGAAATAACTTTTCCACTTTACTGAACATCATACTGAATATAAAGATATATACAAACATACTAAAATATCTAGCTATCTTTGGAGGTAAAATAAAAAGTGGAGGCAAGATTATAGATAAACTAAATATGCTTGTAAAAAATGCATTTTCTAAAGATGATATATTCAAAAGATCCATATTTACAAAATCTAAAAGACTAATTATCCATAGATAAATCCAACACCATACAGTAGATAATAAAAAGTTGATAAGTGTAACTAAATACTTGCCCATAACTATATCTTTCTTCTTTATGGGCAATGATTCTATTATCATATAAGATTTTCTCTGCATATCATAGTTGAAGGGTGTAATAGTCAATATATATACAAAAGCAAAAACTAATAATGGATAAGCCTCTCCTACTTTGTCAGCTCCAAATGCGAGTAAAATAAAGGGAATCATAAATATTAAAATAAATATATTCCAACTCGTTGAAAATAATAATGTATAATCCCTCTTGATTAAACCTATCATTACACTACCTCTCCTTTCCATAGAACATTATATCTTCTAAACTAGCTTTTTCTATTATTACATCCCTGCCAAACATCCTTTTACTTTCCTCTATGTTATTAGTTAATCCTTCAAATCCTACATTAGTTTCCCTAGTTCCCAAAAGTATTCCCCTACTTTCATGGTTTAGAAGTTCATTGCTACCTTTTACTATGCCATGGGATTCTAAAATTTCATCTTTAGTCTCCGAAAACACTATCTTCCCATTATCTATAAAGGTTATATAATCTGCTATTTGTTCTAAATCTGTAGTTATATGGGTAGAAAAAAATATGCTCTTTTTCTCATCTTGAATTATGTCATATAATATATCTAAGATTTCCCTTCTAAATATAGGATCTAATCCTGATGTAGGCTCATCCATGATTATCAGGTCTGCCTTATGTGATAATGCTATTACAAGGGCAAATTTCATCTTCATTCCTTTTGAAAGTTTCTTTATTTTTTGCTTAGGATCTAAACTAAACTCCTTAAGATATTTATTAAATTGAACTTCGTCCCATCCACTGTAAAATGGTGCTATTATCTTCTTCATTTGTCTAATACTTAAATCCTCATAGAAATATGATTCATCATAGACAAATCCAATCCTATTTTTTATTTCCTTTTCAAACTTTACATTATCCTTACCAAATACTTTTATTTGTCCAGAATCTTTTTTAAGTAAATTCATAATAAGTTTTATAGTTGTACTTTTCCCCGCTCCATTTGGCCCTATAAATCCCATAATATATCCAGCTTCTAGTTTAAAGGATATATTATCTAATTTAAATTTCTTAAATTCTTTAGTTAAATTATTTACTTCCAGCATTCTATACCTCCTCAAATAAGATTTTTAATATTTCCTTTATTTCATCATAGGTGAATCCCATAAGCCTACTTTCTTCCACAATTTCCATAAGCTTGTCTTCAATTATTTTTAATTTCTTTTCCTTCATCAGTTCTCTATTCTGTGGCGCTACATAGGAACCCTTTCCATGAACTATCTCTATAAATCCTTCCTTCTCTAATTCATCATAGGCTCTTTTAGTAGTTATAACTGATATACGCAAATCCCTAGCCAAACTTCTAATAGATGGCAAAAGTTCTCCTTCCTCTAGTTCGCCCTTGATTATCATGAACTTTATCTGATCGTATACCTGCTGGTATATAGGTTCATTAGATGCATTAGATATGATAATCCTCATAGGTTCACTCCTTTCTATAGACCTTTCTTTGTATATACTGTATATCAACTATATATACAGTATATACAAAGGCATTTCCTCTGTCAATATGTTTTTTATATCTAATTTGACATTTTAGATATGAAAAATACTCTTTTCAAATATTAAATCCTACCTTCTACATCATTTGAAAAGAGTATATTATGTTTGTATTATTTAAATTTAAAATTTACTCAATATCTATACGATAGATCAAAAATTCCTCTAGTGGATCATTCATTCCTGGAAGTTTTATTCTATTTAATAATTGAAATGGAGTTTTATTGTCCATATAACGCCGATACTCAGGTATAGTATAATAAATAATAATATCTATTGTACGTTTGTTTTCTTTAAAAGATTTTAAAATATTATTAATCACTTGCCTAAATATCTTTATAGAAAATGGATTGAAGAAATAAAATATATTATCTTCCGGATCTATTTCATAGGACTCTGCAAGACCATATTCAAAGTAGATTGGAGCACTTATATGCCCCGCCCTTGTCCTATATCTTTGTTTGTTTTCTATGGCTTCATCATATGTTTGATCATGAGCTTCTATTCCTATAACATGGGTATGAAATTTATTATGTGTATAAAATGATACTCGACCCCTTCCAGATCCAAAATCTACTACCCTGTCCCCTTTCTTTAACTTATAGTTTTTATAAAGCTTGTCCAAAGCTTTATAGGGGGTAGCTTCGTAACGATTGTATAGTGTATTAGGATCTGCCCATTCCCTTAATCCAGTAGTCCGTATATTTAATACACTATCATATTGCCTTTCAGCCAATGCTATGCCTCCTATTTTATGTATTTGTATTTAAAAAGAACACCTCTTGGTGTTCTTTTTATTATTTTTCAAATATAGATTTGAAAAATCCAGTAATTGCATCTAGAATTTTTTGAAGAATATTTTTTGCTTCTTCATTGTTTTTTAGGCCTTCATCAATCTTTTCTCCTATGTTTTTCAATTGATTTTTAATTTCGTCTGTATCTAGATTTAATTTGCCTATCTTTTCCATTAGTTCACTGATCTTTTCTATTTGTTCATCATTTAAACTTATATCTAACTTTGCAGATATATCTATGATTATTTTTTTTATATCTTCCTTGCTCTCGGCACCTTGCTCTATGACTTCTTCCTTTACTTCCTTTATTAATTCACTGGCTTTATCTTTTCCTATTTCTTCTCCTAGTTCCCCTGTTTGTACGATTTCTTCAGTGGCTACCTGTTTCTGATTTTCATCTATTTCCTGACCAGAGGCTTGTTCAAAAGCTTTTAAGATTCCTGTTAGGGCTCCTGTCCCTGATACTGAAAATGGAGCAGCTGCCATAACCTTGGCATCTTTGACCCCTGCAGTAACTAGAGCACTTTGATACATTTCCTTTGTTACCCAAGAAATATTGTAAGTTTGAACTTCGATTCCAGATCCTTGCCCTAGTATCTCTACATAGGCTGAAGACATAGTTTTATTTCCTATTTGGGCTTCAGGGGCTACTCCTTCTAAGTACTGTCTTTCCTCTTGATTATTGACTTCTATGATCGTTACCTCATCTTCATTTACACCAAATAAATCTAATATATCTTTTCTTTGCTCTTTATTTATATCCTTTGCTAATGTAACAACTGTACCACTATCTGCATATGCTATTATATTGAACAAGAAAATGAATGACAGGATTATACTTATATTTACTATAAATTTACTCCTTTTCATTTCACACCATCCTTTATATTAATATTATCTTTTATTCTATCATAAAACTTATGATTTGAATACAAAATATATGTTTTCTTAGACTTTAGCCCTATATTGCTATATATAAATAAGCCCTAGTCACAAGTGCTAAGGCTTATTGGTTGATATTTTTAAATATTTTAAATATCTTTAATTGGTATTACATTGGCTGGTTTGCCTTCCTTCCATAGACTTATATTACTAAATACTATATCTGCTCTTCTTACCATTGCCTCTTGGCTGGCAAATCCTATATGGGGTGCAAGAACTGTTGAGTCTGTATGGAGTAGGGAATAATCATTAGGCAGAGGTGGCTCCATATCAAATACATCTATTCCTGCTCCTGCTATCTTCCCTTCTGTTAGTACTTCTGCTAAAGCTTCATTGTCTACTATAGGCCCTCTTGCTGTATTTATTAGTAATGCATCTTCTTTCATTAGATTGAGTATATCTTCACTTATTATACCTTTTGTTTGATCTGTTAATGGTAAGTGGATAGAGATTATATCACTTTCTTTGAATACATCTTCTAAGGATTTATACTCTACACCTTTTGCCTTTAATTCTTCACTTTCACTTCTATTATATGCTATGACCTCACTACCAAAAGCTAATCCAATATGAGCAACTCTACTACCTATAGCTCCTGTACCAACTACTCCTAGAGTCTTACCATGAAGTTCTCTTTGACTATAACCCTCCATGGTGCCACCTTTTCTTGTGACTTCATCTAAAGGTACTATATTTCTTAGTAGAGATATGATCATTCCAAAGGCTAGCTCTGCTACTGCTGGGGTACTATAACCAGCTGCATTGCATACTAATACATCCTTTTCCTTACAAGCCTGTAAATCTACATGATCTACCCCTGTAAAAGCTACTGAAAGCATCTTCAAATTATCTGCTGACTTTATGACCTCTCCTTTTAATGGAGAATTAGCTATTACTAATACATCCGTATCCTTTACTCTTTCTTTTTGAACTTCTACATCTGATGTTTGCTCGTCATAAATTACTAGTTCATGGCCCTCATCTGTAATTGGCTTAGCAATCTCCCTTATTTCTTCCTCTGTAACACCTAATGGTTCTAATACTGTGATTTTCAATCTTATTACCCCTTTCCTTGGTTTTAAGGCAGGCATGTACCTAGGGCACTCCCTATTATATTTTCTACGGAGTACATTAAGGTTGGAGCCCCCCCACACTACAGTAGGTCATCCTACGGGTCCTGGCGACCTAAGGTTGTCGCTACAGATAACCCTAAGGTCTTACCTAACCACTGTTTACTATTCAATGTTCATTGTTCACTCATTTAAAGTACTTTCTTTAAAAATTTTCCAGTGTAGGAAGTTTCTACTTCAGCTATCTCCTCTGGGGTTCCCGTAGCTACTATAGTACCTCCTTTGTCTCCACCTTCAGGACCTAAGTCTATTATATTATCTGCTGTTTTTATTACATCTAAATTATGTTCTATAACTATTACAGTATTTCCACCCTCTACTAATCGATTTAATACCTTGATTAGTTTGTGTATGTCTGCAGAATGTAGTCCTGTAGTTGGTTCATCTAGAATATACACTGTTTTTCCTGTAGATCTTTTAGATAGTTCTGTAGCTAGTTTTACCCTTTGGGCTTCTCCTCCTGATAACTCTGTAGAAGACTGACCCAATTTGATATAGGATAGTCCTACATCAAATAAGGTTTGGAGTCGTCTTTTTATCTTAGGTATATTTTTAAAGAATTCCAGACCTTCCTCTATTGTCATATCTAATACATCTGCTATGGTTTTACCCTTATACTTAACTTGGAGAGTTTCCCTATTATATCTCTTGCCCTCGCATACTTCACAAGGAACATATACATCTGGGAGAAAGTGCATCTCTACTTTTAGGATACCATCTCCTTTACAAGCTTCACATCTTCCACCTTTTACATTAAAGCTAAATCTTCCTTTTTTATAGCCCCTTAACTTGGCTTCATTGGTCATGGCAAAGACCTCCCTTATATCATCGAAGACGCTTGTATAGGTGGCTGGATTGGATCTAGGTGTTCTTCCTATAGGACTTTGATCTATGGCTATGACCTTATCCAGATGTTCTAGACCTTTGATTTCCTTATGTTTTCCTGGTCTAATCTTTGCATTATTTAATTGTTGTGCTAAAGATTTATATAGTATCTCATTTACCATAGAAGACTTCCCTGATCCTGATACACCTGTTACAACATTGAAAATTCCCAAAGGAATATTAACATTAATATCTTTTAAGTTGTTTTCTCTGGCACCTATTATTTCTATGGATTTACCATTTGATTTCTTTCTTTCACTTGGTATTTCAATTTTTAGTTTATGGGACAGATATTGTCCTGTGATAGACTTAGGATTGTTTTTAATTTCTTCTATATCTCCCTTAGCTACTATATATCCACCATGTATACCTGCTCCTGGCCCTATATCTACTATATAATCAGATTTTTCCATAGTTTCTTCATCATGTTCCACAACTATTAAAGTATTTCCTAGCTCAGTGAGATTTCTCAAAGTATCCAGTAGCCTTGCATTGTCCCTTTGGTGGAGGCCTATACTAGGTTCGTCTAATACATATACTACCCCAACTAAGCTAGAGCCAATCTGTGTGGCTAGTCTTATTCTTTGGGCCTCCCCTCCAGATAATGTACCTGCCATTCTAGACATACTTAAATAATCAAGTCCTACATTATCTAAGAAACTTAATCTTTCTTTAACTTCTTTTAGTATTTCTTCACCTATAATGGTTTGTTTCTTTGTTAATTCTAAATTGGAGAAAAACTCTATAGCCTTAGTAATTGATAAATCAGTAACCTCAATTATATTCAAACCATTAATTTTTACCGATAAAACCTCATCCTTCAATCTCTTTCCTTTGCAAGTGGGGCAAGGACTCTCAGCCATAAATCCATCAATTCTATTTCTCATATAATCAGAATTAGTTGATTTATATCGCCTTTCAAGGTTTGGTATAATCCCCTCAAAAGTACCACTATGATGTCTTAAGCCCTTTTGGAATCGACTTTCAAAGTCAAAGGAAATCACTCTATCAGTACCATGTAAAAGTTCCTCTACAAATTCCTTAGGAGCATTAGCTAAGGGTTCTTTCATAGAAAAATCATGCTCCTTAGCTAATTGCTTAAATATTTGATAGTAATATGTTCTTTCCCCTGATGTGCTAAATGGTGCTATACCACCTTCTTCAATACTTAAATCCTTATTTGGAATTACTAATTCCGGGTCTATTTCCTTGTAAAATCCTAGTCCATTACAAGTAGGACATGCACCAAATGGACTATTAAAAGAGAACATTCTAGGTTCTAATTCTTCTATAGACATATTACAATCTGGGCAGGACAGTTTTGAGCTGAATTGGATCCGTTCTTCACCAATTATATCTACTATAATTAGTCCATCACTTAGACCTAGCCCAGTCTCCAAAGAATCCGTTAATCTAGCCTCTATACCTTCCTTAATTA